>Ga0247730_1000016_pt1 | contig 226153 bp, 196 predicted proteins | sample UWRJL073202C2_FD_180959 | JGI IMG/M metagenome (GOLD analysis project Ga0247730, IMG submission 180959) | Plant litter microbial communities from Arlington Agricultural Research Station in Wisconsin, United States - UWRJ-L073-202C-2 | ecosystem: Environmental > Terrestrial > Plant litter >... | reverse complement strand
GTTATATTACATTTTCGGGAGGGCACCGTCTGCTTGATGCAGGTGTTAAAGGTAAGGCGGCCTTGCCGGAAGTAAACACAAGCGCAGTGATGGGCGTTTCTGTGGCAGCACTGGTACGGGTATTCCTCTTCTTAGCTTCCCTGGGTGTGATCAGCAAAGGACTGATCATTAGTGCTGACAACCCTACGGGTTCTGTATTTCAACTGGCAGCCGGAGATTTAGGGTATAAGTTATTCGGGCTGGTCATGTTTGCAGCAGCAATTACCTCTGTGATTGGCTCTGCTTATACATCGGTGTCATTTATCAGGTCCTTCAGTCAAAAGATCAGCAACAATGAAAATAAGATGATCATTGCCTTCATCCTGGTGTCTGCCCTCATATTTGTGGGCGTAGGAAAGCCGGTTACCCTGCTGATCATCGCAGGTGCTTTGAACGGATTTATCCTGCCCATCACGCTGGCCACTATATTATTTGCTGCTTATAAAGTACGGATCATTGGCGACTATAAACACCCGCTCTGGCTGACCATTTTTGGAGTTGCAGTGGTATTCATCATGACTTACATGAGCGGCAGTGTGATCATCAGGCAAATTTTTCTTTCATCCCCATAATACCGAGCAGGCCCCCGGTATGTATGGCAGCAATCTTATCACCGGCCGGGAAGTGATTTTTCCTGGCAAGATCATCAATAGCAAAGAACATCTTGGCAGTATACACCGGGTCAATCAAAATTCCGTGCCCGGCAATAAACTGCCTCATGAACTGCAGTAATTCAGGACGTGTTTTGCCGTAACCCCCGAAATGGTAGTCTGTATGCAGGAGCAGGTGATCCGTAAGGGGAACATATCTGCCTATTTCCTCCCTGATGAAATCTCCTCCTTTTAACACGGGTACCACATGAAGTTTTGCCTTTAGTCCGCCTTCCTGCATTCCCTTTAGCAAACCCGCAGCAGTAGTACCTGTACCGGCAGCACAAAAGATATGGTCTATATCAGCCGGTAATTCTGCAATGATCTCTGCACAACCCTTCACTGCTTCAGCTGAAGCACCTCCTTCATCAATAAAATAAGCAGATGGGTGGGCACCGAAATGTTTTTCATAACATGCAGGTTTATCCCTGTAGGCCTCACGGTCTGTAAAAATCAGTTCCATGCCATACAGCTGGCAGAGTACCAGCATTTCATTCATTACCTTTTCCCCCCTCACAAAAGCGCTGGCCCTGAGCCCTGATCTGGCAGCTGCTGCGGCCGTGGCCACAAGGTGGTTGGAATAGGCACCCCCGAAGGTGACCAGGTGTTCTTTCCCTTTTACAGCGGCGTCCTGCAGGATATACTTGAGCTTACGCCATTTGTTCCCCGAGATGTAAGGATCTATCAAATCATCTCTTTTTATCCATAAACTGCTTAAGTGCGGGTGTGGTAGCGGTTGAAAGGGACTGTTCAGATCTGCAAACATTGAGCAAATATAAAGCCTTTTGTGATTCATTTTGTTAATAGCTAAACCATTAAGTTTTCGGCCTTATTTCTTTTCAGAAATGTAATTGTTAAAGGTTAGTTTTGTAAACTGGGATGAGTAGGGTACAGCCGCGTCAAAAACGCCGGCTGTATGGTATAAAGTCCTGTCAGGATCAAATCATAAAATTAAGAATGGAAAATACGAATAGCGGGCTGGAACTTGAAGAGCAGGACTTATACGAACATTTTAATATTGTCGTAGACAATGGACAGTCTCCGCTGCGGATAGATAAGTTCCTGATGCAGCGTATGCAAAATGCGTCAAGGAACCGGATTCAGAATGCGATCGATGCAGGGAATGTACTCGTGAATAAAGCTACCGTAAAAGCTAGTTACAAAGTGAAACCTGCGGATGAGATCTCCATTGTATTTCCTCATCCCCCAAGGGATACGGAGGTTTACCCTGAAGATATTCCATTGGATATTGTTTATGAAGACAATGATCTGCTGATCGTGAATAAACCGGCAGGTATGGTTGTACATCCGGGATTCAACAATTATACGGGAACGCTGGTAAATGCACTGGCATTCCATTTTGACCAGCTGCCGCAACTTCCCGGAAATGAAGGCAGGCCGGGCCTGGTTCACCGGATTGACAAAGATACTTCAGGTTTGCTGATCATCAGCAAAAACGAAATTACGATGACTAAACTGGCCAAGCAGTTCTTCGACCACAGTATCACCCGTAAATATATTGCACTTGCCTGGGGCGACATTCAGGAAAATGGCACAGTTTCTGGGTATATCGGCAGAAGCGCAAAAAACAGGATCGTAATGGACGTTTATGATGATGAGGAAAAAGGCAAATGGTCTGTCACACATTATACCGTTTTGGAGCGTTTAAATTATGTGACTTTAATCAGTTGTCAGCTGGAAACAGGGCGTACACACCAGATAAGGGCACACATGCAGCACATTGGCCACCCATTATTTAATGATGCAAACTATGGCGGAGATAAAATACTGAAAGGAACAACCTTTAACAAGTACAAGCAATATGTAGCTAACTGTTTTGAATTGTTACCGCGCCAGGCACTGCATGCACAAACCTTAGGCTTCATACATCCTTCAACAAAGGAGTATATGGAGTTTGAAGCGCCGCTGCCACCGGATTTTGATGCTGTATTGAACAAATGGAGAAACTATATTGTACAGGCATAACAATTAATGCAACAAGAATATATATTATATAATGATGAGTTCGTTGCCGTAAATGAGAAGATACTTACGGTGAAAAACCGTGCTTTCAGATACGGGGACGGCCTTTTTGAATCCATGCGGATGACAGGCGGCAAATTGAAATTTGCAGAATTGCATGCTGACCGTCTGCAGGCCGGAATGAATGCACTGAAGATGGATGGCGGGATCCTGTTTGATGACTATTTTCTGAAGCAGAAGACTGCCGAGTTATGTAAAAAGAATAAACTGAAAGATAACGTAAGGTTCCGTCTTTCTGTTTATCGTGATGCAGACGGACTGTATACCCCTGACAGCAATAAATCCGCCTATGTACTGGAAGCATCAGCAATGCAGGAAGGTGGTTATGAATTGAATAAAAAGGGGCTGATCATCAATGTGTATGATGAGATTACCAAACCGGTGAATAAACTTTCCAATTATAAAACAAGTAATTCCCTGTTGTTCGTTATGGCTGGCCTCTACAAAAAGCAGCACCGGCTTGACGAAGCCTTTATCCTGAACCAGCACGGCTTTCTTTGCGAGAGCATCAGCTCAAATGTATTTGTAGTATACGATAAGCAGATCTATACCCCGGCACTTTCTGAGGGCTGTATTGCCGGGGTAATGCGTAATGTGGTCATGCAGACAGCAAAAGCCAACGGCATTTCAATCATAGAAGCCCAGATCAATCCCGAGGTCTTAAAAGAAGCTGAAGAAGTTTTCATCACCAATGCTACCTCGGGTATCCGCTGGGTAATGGGATATGGTAAAAAGCGCTACTTCAACGAAGTCACAAAATCGTTAAGCTCGCTGCTCAACACATTATAACTGCTCAGTACGTTATAAACGCATCCCCCTCAGGAATTCATCCACCATCATTCTCTTTTTTCCTTCATATTGTACGTCCAGTACACTGATAAAGCCATCTTTGGCAGCAAACTTCAGGAAGGTCTTTCCATCGGTAACATATGTGCCCGGAGTGGTACCAGGTGTTGTTTCTTCATAGTGTGTTTTAAAGATCTTGATGGTTTTACCGTTGAGCTCGGTAAAGGCAGTTGGGTAAGGACTAAGACCACGGATCAAATTATAAATGGTTTTTACCGGCTGGTTCCAGTCCACCTTACAAAATTCTTTAAATATTTTTGGAGCATGTTTCAGTTCATCTGATGACAGCTGAGGTTGTTCTTTGTAGTTGTCTTCAGCAATAGCTTTCACCGTTTTAACCAGTAAACCGGCTCCTGCTGCCATGAGGTGATCATGCAGATCGCCGGCAGAATCGTCTCCGGCAATAGCCACTTTTTCTGAGAAGATCACATCACCGGTATCAATCTCGTGTTTCAGGAAAAAGGTAGTGACCCCGCTTTCGGTTTCTCCGTTGATGATCGCATGGTTTATCGGTGCTGCACCACGATAATTTGGTAACAGGGAAGCATGCAGGTTGATCGTCCCTTTCACAGGCATGTCCCACACAACTTCAGGAAGCATCCTGAATGCCACCACTACCTGCAGATCTGCTTTCAGGGAGCGGAGTTCTTCGATGAACTCAGGATCTTTCAGTTTAAGAGGCTGTAATACCCGCAGTCCTTTTTCCACCGCATACTTTTTTACAGCACTTTCCTGTAATTTCTGACCTCTGCCTGCTGGTTTATCTGCCGCAGTAACCACGCCAACAATATCATAACCTGCTTCAAACAAAGCATTTAAAGAAGCTACCGCGAAATCGGGGGTACCCATGAAAACTATCTTCATTTTTGAGTGTTTAAGAGAACAAAATAACTAAAAATTTAACGCATATTTTGCTCAATCTATATGGTACAGACCCCGGAGGAGATTAAAGAAAGTGGTTTAGTGTATGTTACCGACAGTATGCCTGGCATTTACAGAAAAGGAAAACCCGGTAATTTTTATTACGAGGATAAAAATGGTGACAGAATTACTGATGAGGTGCAACTGGATAGGGTAAAAGCACTGGTATTACCACCGGCATGGACTGAGGTGTGGATCGCTGCCAAAAAGAATGCCTACCTGCAGGCCACGGGCCTTGATGCCGCGGGCCGTAAACAATACCGCTACCATCCAAAATGGACTTCCAGGAGATCAGACCATAAGTATTTCAGGCTGCTGGAATTCGGGAAAGCACTTCCGCTCGCAAGAAAACGGATAGCTAAAGACCTGAAAAGGAAGGACTACGATGAGCAGAAAGTACTGGCCATCTGTGTAGAGGTAATGCAGAAAACACTGATCCGTGTGGGCAATGAATCTTATGCGCAGCTGTATGGCAGTTATGGGCTTTCTACCCTGAGAACCAAACATGCCAAAGTTGACGGCAATACCCTAAAGCTGAAATTCATCGGTAAAAAAGGGGTGAAGCAGGAGGTAGCCCTAAACGATAAGAACCTGGCAAAAATGGTGAAGCACTGTATGGAAATTCCCGGGCAGGACCTGTTTCAGTATTATACTGAAGGAGGGGAGCATAAAGGTGTTGATTCGGGAAAGATCAATAACTATATCCGGGAGATCACGGGAAGTGATTTTACGGCTAAAGATTTCCGCACCTGGGGCGGAACCTTAGAGGCACTCAGGCAATTTGCTGTCTGCTCAGGTAATGTAGAAGAAGATATAACCAAGAAGAAGATCATCGTGCAGGTGCTGGACTGTGTGGCCAGCAAACTGGGAAATACCCGGGCAGTATGCAAAAGCTCTTACGTATACCCGCTGTTACTGGACGCTTTTGAAAATGATGAACTGGTCAAGTACCTGAAGCAGATTCATAAGGAGGCTCCTCATACGCAACAGGCGATAGAGAATGATGAAAAGGTATTGATGAAATTCCTGAGGGCTGGGCAGAAGGCGAAAAAGTAACAGGGGCTGTGATCGTAGAGGATTAGCCATTACAATCACAGCTTACGATAACTACTAAGCATGAATCAGCACTTTACTCATGTCATGCCCCAATTGATGTATGGTCTCTTCAATTTTCTTTGAGCAGCTTGAGTACCGCTTTATACAAGAGGTAGCAAATTTGCTACCTTTGTAAAATAATATTTAAAAATTGAATACGCTTGTTTAATCTTTAGTCGGCGCTTTTTTGATAGGATCTACCGGCTGCTCCTCACGTTCGCGTTGTTTTGCGGGGTTTTTGAAATCCGGGTTATCTTCTGTGTAATCTTTATCTTCAGGCTTTTTTACAGCTTTCTCTCCTTCGTCAACCTTTCCTTTTGGAGCTGGCTCCTGGAAGTTACTGCTTGGTTTTTCGTTTTTCTTTTTAGGTTCGTTATTCATGTTCGTAGATTTTAGTTAAGGATACAGCAGGTATTTCTTGCGTATCTCTTTGTAATGGCTCAATCCCGGTTCCCAGCTTGCCCTGATCTCTTTTTCAGATTTACCTGCAATGATCTGTTGCTTTAAGGTGTACACACCGGCAAGCTTATCAATATTGCCCATTTGCTTACTCAGCTTTGTATTGAAAAAGTCGGCCTTGTCGGGATAAGCCTGGTACAACTCGATCAGCCATTTAAGGTTTAACGTTTTATCTTTTCTAATGTTTGAAATATCGTAATTTCTCAGGTCCAGCCCATAACATTCCTGATCCTGATGAAGGGGCGTTTCTGCCATTCCTTTGATGCTTTTTGGTGTGAAGGAATAGGTATACTTCCCTTTTAATTTCGGGGCACCCAACACCGTAAACGGATAGAGTGTGCCGCGTCCCTGACTCAGAAAGGTTCCTTCGAACAGGCATAAAGTAGGGTAGAGCAAAATAGATTGCTGAGTGTTCAGATTCGGAGATGGTTTTACCGGCAGCTCGTAGGGCATATCATGCGTGTAGTTAGCCACCTTAATAATGGTAATCTTACATTGGGCTTTATTGTTCAGCCAGCCCTCGCCATTTAACATTTGCGCATATTCCCCAACGGTAAGTCCGTGAACAACAGGGATGGGTTTCAGGCCAATTCCCGAAACCAGCCTTGGGTCAAGGACAGGGCCGTCGATATAAAAGCCATTTGGATTGGGACGGTCCAGGATCAGCAGTTCTTTGTTGTTTTCGGCACAGCCCTGCATCACATGCTGTAGTGTGTTGATATAGGTATAAAAGCGAACACCCACATCCTGTATATCAAAAACCATGATATCTATATCAGAAAGGTCATCTGCACTGGGAGTAGTATGTTTGCCATATAATGAGATAGCCTTAATCCCGGTTTTTTCATCGATAGCGTCGTTTACCGTAATGCCGGCACTTGCATCACCCCTGAAGCCATGCTCCGGCCCAAAGATTTTAACAATGTTCACTCCTACTTTAATAAGGCTGTCCACCGCTGTCATTTTTCCGATCACAGAAGTTGGGTTTACCACCATCCCCACACGTTTGCCACTAAGCAATGGAAGATATTTCTCTGTTTGTGCCGCGCCGGTAAGTATTTCTTCAGCGGGTTTTTTAAGGCTGTCTGCTTTAGCTAAAGGACTTGATGGCGCTGCGGAATCCACTGGTTTCGGGCTGGCGCCACAGGCTTGTACGGCAAGCATAAAAAGCCCGAGGGGATAGATGAGTTTGGGGAATAGTTTCATTCAGTACCTTTTTTAATTAATTATGGTTGAATTCAAAATCAAATAACCACTTTTGCTAAGTTACAGTTTATTGAAAAAATTTGAATACAGAATATTTCATAGCCAGGCGCATCGCCATTAAATCTGAACGTACCTTCTCAAAGCTGATCGTCCGTATCGCTATCTCAGGAGTGATGCTCAGTCTGGCCGTAATGATGCTTTCCATTGCTATCATCAAAGGTTTTAAAACAGAGATCCAGGAAAAAGTGAGAGGATATGTGGGGGATGTGCGGATCTTCAAACTGGACCTCAATAATTCCTTTGAACTTACGCCTTTTGTACCTTCGTCAAAAACGATCTCTGATCTTAAAAACAATAAAAATATAGCCTATTTCCAATCATATGCCACAAAGCCGGCAATTATCTCTGCAAATGAGGAAGTGGAGGGCATCAATTTTAAAGGAATAGACCGCAACTTTAACTGGGCATACATCACCAAACATCTGGTGACAGGAAGGACTATAGATTTCGCAGATAGCGTAAAGGCAACCAAAGAAATTATGATCTCTGCTTTTACAGCCAACCGGCTGAAGCTGAAAACAGGAGATACCTTTATCATGTATTTTGTACAGAACCCTCCGCGGAAGCGGCCATTTAAAATTGTGGGTATCTATGATATCGGCGTAGAGGAAATTGACAAGGGTTTTGTTCTGGGAGATATCAATATCATCAGGCGTTTAAACAACTGGGAGCCTGATCAGATCGGGGGAATAGAAATTAAGTTAAAAAACTTCTCCCAGCTGCAGTCGGTATCTGACGATATTTATGCCAACCTGGAAATCAAGCTGAAATCTGAATCCGTGCAGGAATACTTTCCCAATATCTTTACCTGGCTGTCACTGCTGGATATCAATACCAAGGTATTACTGATCCTGATGATGATCGTGGGTGTGATCAACATGATCACGGCCCTGCTGATCATGATACTGGAACGTACCAATATGATCGGCATGTTAAAGGCTTTTGGAATGACAGACTATAGTGTAATGAAGGTCTTCCTGTACAATGCGGTTTACCTTGTTGGGATTGGCCTGCTGCTGGGTAATATACTGGGTTTAGGCCTGGGCTTTATACAACAGTATACCCATATCTTTAAGCTCAACCAGTCGTCTTACTATTTGTCCTATGTGCCAATTGAATTCCATTTGACCGATGTGCTGCTGCTGAACCTGGCAACGCTGGTGATCTGCCTGGTGGTGCTTATCGTGCCCTCTATGCTGGTCAGCAGGGTCTCCCCGCTGAAAGCGATCAGGTTTAAATAGAAGTAATCACTTTCCTTATATCAAATATAACGAAGCTTTCGGTCATAGATAACGCTCCAAACGCTATGTTTGGGCTATAAGTGCGGTGGGACTGCGCTTTTTCGGTTCAAATAGCGCAGTCCCGCCGCACTTATAGCCTTTTATATGCGCTGCAGGGCAGAACAATACCCGAAGAAATAGTGATGATATGACGTCCATCCGCCTTTAAACCGATGTGCTCATTTCCGGAAGCATATTTCGCCCGCAGGGGGGGCGGCTGCGCCTTTGATGGCCACTAATAGCTGACAGCAGACTGCGTGTAAATACAATTCCCCCGGATCATACCAGATATTAGGCTTATTTGCGTAAATTTGCATCAATATCATTTTAACTGTAAAACTGTGTCGTTAGATAAATTAAAACTGAGTAAGTCCCTGGTAACAGCAATGACTGATGCCGGCTACTTGACCCCAAAAGAAATTCAGGCCAAAACTATGTCCAGAATTCTAGGAGGACAGGATGTACTTGCTGTAGGCCCTGAAGGATCAGGAAAAACAACAACTTATATTCTTGGCGTTTTAATGCGTTTGAAATACACTAAAGATGATGCACCAAAAGTGCTCATCCTGGTGGCCGACAAAGACCGTGCGATTGCGGTGATCGACCAGTTTGTGTCACTCAGCAAGAACAGGGACCTCAATATTGTGGGGCTTTACGGCACCGGTGGGGTAGAGGCCGAAGTAAATGAACTGGTTCTGGGTATTGATATCGTGGTAGCCACACCTACCCGCGCCAGGGCCATCTATCTGAAACTGGGCTTAAACCTGAGTAAACTGCAAACCTTTATTGTTGATGATGCAGAACTGATCATTAAACAGGGAATGCAATTGCCGGTTTGTGAGCTGGCCAGAAGTGCCGGCAAGTGCCAGCATCTGGTATTCACTGAGGTCATCCACGAGAAACTGACCAAAATGACAGATCAGTTTATGAGCTTCCCAACAGTTATCGAAGTAGAAGATTTTGGTGATACGAAGGCAGAAACGGTGACGCAGGTGTTATATCATGTTCCCAACTACAAAACCAAGATCAACCTGCTGCATACGCTGCTGCGTGATGATGAGGTGTTTGACAAGGTTGTTGTATTTGTGAATTCACGCTTAACCGCGCAAAAGCTAACCAAGAGTATTGCCAGTGCTAAGGAAATGGAGTTTTCAATGTTAAAGCCGCTTCATTTTGATGAAGATGGATTTGATGATTTTGAAGACTTTAAAGAGAGCCCTGAGGCAAGGGTACTGGTAGTAGCAAATGAAGGTGAAGGTCCTCTGGATTTAAACGGAATCCCTTTTATTTTCCACTTCGAAGTTCCTGAAGAGAAAGAGACCTTCCTGAGCCGTATCATAAAAAATAAGGAAAACCCTGAAGAGGTTGTGGCCATCACTTTCGCTACCGATATGGAACTGATCCAGGTGAAAAAGATTGAACAGTCTATCGGACAGAAGATGGAGCTCTCAGAACTTCCTGAAGAGATCCTGATTGAAAAAAACACCAAGCCTAAGGGATTGGATAAGAACAGGATCGTGAAAACAAAAGCTGATGAGCCTGCCGGTGGAGGAGCTTATCATGAAAAGAAAGAAAGCAATACCAAAAATTATAATTATGGCATTGGCCAGAAGGCTAAAATGACCATGAAGAAAAAGCATTCCTAAGACATCGGGAGCAGATATTCAGAAGGCTGTATCATTGACGAAATGATGCAGCCTTTTTATTGGATAGCTGGTATTATTTCATAGTTTTTGCTTCGTTCCAGTAAACATCCATCTCCGCTAAGGTCATATCCTGAAGCGCTTTTCCGCTTTCCTGGGCTTTGCTCTCGATATACTGAAAGCGCTTGATGAATTTCTTATTGGTTTTCTCCAGCGCATTCTCGGGGTTGATCCCGATGAACCTTGCATAGTTGACCAGCGAGAAGATAAGATCGCCAAATTCACTTTCGGCTTTGTCAATATCTATCGCTTCGTTGTCCACTACGTTGTATTCTTTCTTGAATTCTTCCAGTTCCTCTTCCACCTTTTCCCAAACCTGCGCTTTATTATCCCAGTCAAAACCTATTCCACGCGCCTTTTCCTGGATCCTGCCGGCTTTAACCAGTGCAGGCAATGAGGCCGGGACCCCTCCCAGTACAGACTTGTTCCCTTCTTTCAGCTTGATCTGCTCCCAGTTGCGTTTTACATCGTTTTCATCCTGCACTTCCACATCGCCATAAATATGCGGATGGCGGTTGATGAGCTTATCACAAACGCTGTTGAGGACATCCACAATGGTAAAATCATTGGTCTCGGACGCAATCCTTGCATAAAAGACCAGGTGCATCATTACATCTCCCAGTTCTTTTTTTACTTCCTGCAGGTCGCCGTCCAGGATGGCATCAGAAAGCTCATAGGTTTCTTCAATCGTCAGGTGGCGCAATGTTTCCATTGTCTGTTTTTTATCCCATGGACACTCTGTTCTCAGCGAGTCTAATATGGTCAATAATCTTAAAAATGCTGATGACGGATCGGTTGCTGTTACAGGAGGAATAGTATTGGGCATAAATGATATGAATTGGAAAGCAAAAATACAATTTTTCTATTCAGGTTCTTCCAGTTTGATTTTTTTGGTGATACGGTAAACTTTTCTCTTTTTCGAAGGATTGATTTTTTCGCCCAGCAGAATACCCCAGGGCTTTAATTCATCTATCCTGTCAAATATGATCTTTAACATTGCCAGATAGGGAATGCACAGGAACATACCTGAGATGCCCCAGATCATTTCACCTACTACAATACCTATAAAGGCGAACAGGGCGTTGATCTTTACTTTTGATCCTACTACCAGGGGCATCAGGATATTGCCGTCCAGGGCGTGTACGGCTACAAAGGCAATGATCACCAGCAAAACTTTTGCTGCTCCGGCCGTGGCAAAAGTGATCAGCACGCTGATCAGTAAGGCCGAAAAGATACCCACATAGGGCACCAGATTAAAGATTCCTGTGATGAGCCCCAGGAGGACAGCATATTTTACGCCAAGGATAGTAAGCACGATCATCATCAGCCCCGTAACGATCAGCATCTGTAAAAATAAGCCAAGGATATAACGTTTGATGATGTACTGAATTTGCCCCACTATATCACTTACTTTCTGTTCGTGTTCTTCTTTGAATACAGCCTTCAGAAAGGAATACAATATTCCGCGGTAGTTTAAAATAAAGAAGGTGAACAGCAGCAGAAAGGCCAGGAACAGCAGGGTGGAGGACAGTGTCATTAAAGTTACGCCCACCAGTGTGGCACTGGTAGCGATGGCATTGGTGGCACTATTCTTTAAATAATCGATCTGCTTGTGTGCATTTACATTGAAAGTTCTTGAAACCCAGTGCTGCAGTTCCTCAAAGGAATGCATGGCCTGTTGTTTTAACAAGGGCCAGTCCTGCCCCAGATCACTCAGCTGGTTGGCAAGAAATGTCATGATCATGGCAATGATAGCGATCATCATGACCACAGAAACAATTGATGCCAGACTTCGTTTAAACCGGCACTTAAACTCCAGGAAATTGCACAGCGGTAACAATAAAAAAGCGAGTAAAAATGATGCCAGCAGCGGTGCAAGTATACTCTGGCCTAAAATGGCAAGATAACCCAGACAGATGATTGCAAACAGGACCAGGGCAAGTTTGGCGTAAAAGGGCAGGTAGATGTTTTTCATCAAAATGTTCAATTTAAGCGTATGCCTTGCTGAAAGACAAATGCCCTGCCAGAATTAACGGGCAGGGCATTTCATGCAAAGTTTTATTGCCGTACCGGTCTTATGACCAGGCGCTTGCTTCATCCAGAATGGAAATATCTTCAACGTCCAGCTTTAAAGCTGCCGCCCTGGTAAGCTCACTGAGCTGGTTGAGGCTGGTTACACTGGCAATTGGTGCAGTAACTGAGGGCCGGGCAATTAACCAGGCCAGTGCTACACTGGCAGGTGTAGAATCGTATTGTTCAGAAACTTCATCCAGTGCTTTCAGGATCCTGAAGCCCCTGTCATCCATATATTTTTTCACTCCGCCTCCTCTTTTGCTTTTATCGAGGTCGGCCTCTGAACGGTATTTCCCCGACAGGAAACCGCTGGCAAGCGAATAGTAACCGATTACTCCCATATGATGATCCAGACAGATCTGCTCAAAATCTTTTTCAAAAGCCTCTCTTTGGTACAAGTTATATTCGGGCTGAAAGCTCTGGTATTTTGGAAGGCTCAACCGTTTGCTGGTCTCCAGGGATTCTTTCAGGCGTTCTGCACTGAAGTTTGAAGCGCCTACCCAGCGTATCTTGCCGGCCCTGATCAGCTGGTCATAGGCCTCAAGGGTTTCTTCTACAGGGGTTTCCGGATCATCATAGTGTGATTGGTAAAGATCAACATAATCTGTCTGAAGGCGTTTTAATGAACCTTCAATAGAGGAAATGATGTGTTGCTTTGACAGGCTTTTCTTTCCGCTGCCCATATCTCCGCCCACTTTGGTTGCCAGGATCACTTTAGTCCGGTTATTTCTGGACTTCATCCATTTGCCGATGATCGTCTCAGATTCGCCGCCTTCATTTCCATCCACCCATCTGGAATAGGTATCTGCAGTATCAACAAAATTGAAATCCGCCTCAAAAAATCCATCCAGTATCTCAAAAGATTTTGCTTCATCCAGCGTCCATCCAAAAACATTACCTCCAAAGGTTATCGGAGATACCAGTAAGTCTGTACTCCCTAATTTTCTTTTATCCATCTTATTGTCTTTAATGTATGATGAACAATTTACGGGATGACATGTTTGAGCTGCTCAGGGGGGATTATGTAATTAAAATGTAATGTATTGTTACACGATTTTAGTTGCACGCAACATCTCCCTTTTTCCGGGGGCACCGGGAAGTTTTTCAATCCTCATGCCGAAGCTTTTAAGCGCACGTTTCAGTTTTCCGGTGATCGCATAGGTGACAAAGATCCCTCCCGGCTGAAGGAATGAACACACATGCCCGATGATCTCATCAGACCACATTTCCGGCTGGTGCTGTACCGAAAAGGCATCAAAATAAACCAGCTTGAACAGTGTTGGAGAGCTGAACTCCTGAAGGGTGGTATGCGCAATCGTTAGTTGCTGGTTTGCATTCAGCACAGCTGTCGCTGCCAGTGCCTGTTCGTAATTGACGGTAAAGGTATCCCAGATCTCAGCGGGTACATATTGGGCATACAGGGTGGAGAAGAGTTCTTCTTTGGTCAGGGGATAGGCTTCAATCCCTGTATAACTGACCGTCATCTGCCGCTCTTGCGCATAGGCTGATGTCATGAGGAAGTTTAACCCTGTTCCAAAACCAATTTCAAGTATCGTGATCGCCTCACCAGGAAAGCTTTGCTCAGCGTGCTTTAACCCGGCCTCTATAAATACATGTTTGCTTTCCTGTAATGCACCATGTTTAGAGTGGTAATGCTCGCCAATGGTTTCATTGTACAGGGTATTGGAGCCGTCTGCGGTGGGGGTGATGATATTCATTCCTGCAAATTTATCCTATTTACTTAAATTAGCTTAAATTATTAATGATGGATATAGAAATGTTTCGGGAATATTGCCTGAGCCTGCCGGGTACTACGGAAGAAGTGAAATGGGAGGATAACCTCTGCTTCATGATTGAAAGAAAGATTTTTGTAATGAGTTCTCTTACTTCGGGAAGCCTTGCTTTAAAATGTAACCCTGAAGAATTTGAAGAGCTTGTTGCCCGTGACGGCATCACACAGGCCTGGCACCTGGCGAAAAGGCAGTGGATTGGACTGGCAGACCTGGAGGTAATGCCCGCTGCAGAGCTGAAAAGAAGGGTTGCTGAATCAAGGGCGCTGGTACTGGCCAAGCTGCCTAAAAAGATCCGGGAAAAATATATGGAATAGGCATTATAGCTTTTCACTGAATTTTTTTATGCGCAATATCACTTTCAGGTGTGTTGTGATGCATTATTTTAACCGCCTGGTGACGATAGATTTGCTTCAAATAAATCACGTTATTATGAAAAGGTTATTCGTATTTGCTGCAATGATGATTGTTGGACTGGGGGTTTTTGGCCAGTCAACCGAGAGTAAATCATCCGGAACTAATTACAACTGGAGGATCAGGCTGCGGGGTGTTGGAACCTTGCCTCAGGAAAGTGCCACAATTGGTGTGATAGGAGGAGATGCCAAAGTTTCCAATACTTTGATTCCCGAGGTGGACTTCACCTATTTTTTTACCAGCCACTGGGCTGCAGAACTGATTCTGGCTACCACCAGGCATAAGGTAAGTACAGTGGGGTCAGACCTCAGTGCCATTGGTGCCGGCAGTAATGCCAGTGTAGACCTGGGAAAAGTGTGGTTATTGCCGCCAACCCTTACGCTTCAGTACCATTATCCTGTTGGGAAATTCAATCCATATTTAGGTGCAGGTGTTAACTACACGATATTTTATAATGCAGACCAGGGGCCGGTAGTAAAAAATGTGGAGTATAAAAACAAGTTTGCCTTCGCCGCACAGGCGGGTATAGATTATGATGTGAGCAAAAGATTTTTTATCAATATTGATGTTAAAAAGCTTTTTTTGTCAACCACAGCAACTGTTGATGCCTCTAATTTAACCCCGGCAGCAAGCCCTCAGCTTTCACCCGTGCTGGGAAATATCCAGGCTGATGTAAAACTCAAACCCTGGTTGCTTGGTGCAGGTATAGGATATAAGTTTTAATACATTCTACTTTAATAAAATGCGCCCTGCCGGAATAAACCGGTAGGGCGCATTTGTAAAGATCGTATGCGGCATCTGTTTACCACATTCTGATCCTGTCCTCCGGTTTTTTGTATAATTTATCCCCCGGTTTAACATCAAATGCTTTGTACCAGGCATCCATATTTACCGGTGCCCCGATCGTTCTGAATTCGCCCGGCGAATGCGGATCTGTTTTGATCAGTTGCGCAGCACTTTGCGGAAGGATGTTGCCCCTCCATACCTGTGCCCATGAAAGGAAGAAACGCTGGTCAGGCGTGAAGCCGTCAATCATTTCATTGGATTGCCCCTGTTTGGTAAGCTTAAACGCGGTGTAGGCAACGTTCAGTCCGCCGAGGTCTCCTATATTTTCACCCATGGTCAGTTTACCGTTAACATGGATCGTATCCAGCACGGTATAACCATCGAACTGCTCTCCCAGGGCTTTTGTCTTGGCTTCAAATTTGGTGCGGTCTTCATTTGTCCACCAGTTCCGTAAATTACCATCTTTGTCATACTGGCTTCCGCTATCATCAAATCCGTGCGACATTTCATGCCCGATCACAGCGCCGATACCACCGTAGTTGATGGCATCATCTGCATCAGGTGCAAAGAAAGGGAATTGCAGGATTCCTGCCGGAAATACAATTTCATTCATAGTGGCGCTATAATAAGCATTTACCGTTGGAGGTGTCATGCCGAAACGTGTACGGTCTACCGGTTTGCCCAGGTGAGAGATCATGTCCTGATACTCCCATACGCCAACATTTCTCAGGTTTTGGAAATAAGCGTTGCGCGCAATGCTGAGCCCCTCATAGGTTTTCCATTTATCGGGGTAACCGATCTTTGGTACAAAAGCATGTAGTTTAGCCAGGGCTTTCTCTTTGGTGGCGTCGCTCATCCAGTCCAGCCCTTTGATACGGATCTCAAATGCTGCCCGCATGTTTTTGATCAGTTCGGTCATCCTTGCCTTGGCCTCCGGTTTGAAATATCTGGCTACATATAACTGCCCCAGGAGTTCGCCGATGGCATTGTCGGTCAAAGAAGACATGCGTTGCCACCTCGGGGTCTCTATTTTTTGTCCGGTCTGCGCCTGGGTAAAGGCAAAATTAGCTTTTACAAAGGAAGAACTTAAGTTGCCTGCCGCGCCTTTAAGCACAGACCATTCCAGGTATGTTTTCCAGTCGGCCACAGGAACGCTTTTCAGCATTCCGTCTAAAGCCACAAAGAATTTTGGCGCAGATACCAGCAGGGTGTCCTGGCCATGTACCTGCAGCCCGGATAACGTTGCCGCCCAGTTGATATTTGGCGTAGTGGCCGTAAAAGCTGCAACGGTAAATTTGTTATAGGTTTTGTAAGGATCACGCATTTCCAGGCGCGGCATCTGGGCTTCGGCCAGTGATTTCTCCATTGCGAGCACCGTATTTGCTTTTTGCGCTGCTTCGGTTGCTGAACTGCCTGTCAGGCTGAACAGGGTAGTCATATAAGTGATATAGGCTTCGCGGATCTTCAGGGAGCGGCTGTCATCTTTCAGGTAATAATCGCGGTCTGGCAGGGTGGTGCCTCCCTGGGCCATTGAGGGCAGGTATTTGGTGACGTTTTTCCTGTCCTGTGCAACGCTGAAGCCAAACATTGGGGAGGCTATACCTGAAGTCCGCAGGTAGCTGGCTTCATTGAGGATGCCCTGCAGGTCCTTAACCTTTTTAATTCTTGCAAGATCAGGCTTTATAGGCGTATAGCCTAGTTTTTCAATGGTCAGGCTGTCCATCGCGGCTGCATAAAAATCACCTACGCGTTTTGTTGCAGATCCTGCGGGGGCCGCTTTGTCTGCCGATGCATCTTCTACAACGCTCTTCACGGCATTGATATTAAAATCTCTCAATTCGTTGAAACTTCCCCAGCGTGTTTCTTTTGCCGGAACCGGATTGTTCCTGACCCAGGTGCCGCTGGCATATTCATAGAAATCATTTCCGGGTTTTACCGTCAGATCCATATTGGCCGGATCAATGAATTTTTTGGGTGCTTTCTGCGCGTAGGAAGAGTAGCTTGCAGCCAGGATTCCCAGTGCAGCGAATGCGCTTTTCAGGTGTTTAGGTCTCATTATTTTCAGTTAATAAAATACCTTAAATTGAACCTGGTTTGATATTATGAACCCGACAGGATTAAAATAATTATTACACTGTATGCTGAATAATTATTTTATTATCAGAGGCTCCATCTAACAACTGAAAGACAATAAGCAAACAGATGAAAGGATGTTAAATAATAGGAAACAGGTCTTTAAAAGATATTGTAAAGGCTGAAATTAATAAAATACCGGGAAGGAAAAGTTTTCTAATGAAAATATTACCGATTGAACCAATGATAGATTTTGGCTAAACCTAGCTTCCTGATGATGAATCCCGGAAGGAGAAACACTTTGATCGATTTCATAGCTGGAACAAATTATATAGCCTGATGACTATTTATACTATTAACATATTTTAACATTTATTATTGTGTTGATACGAAAAATTATATTATATGTGTCAGATTTTTGGTTTATACTGGCATTTACGGCCTGTTTCATATTTAGTATATTTGGCCTTTTAATCCCTGAGAATATAAATGGCTGAGTTGAAATTTTTTACGGAACGCTTAAAATTGAGATTGGTGGAAATGGCAGACCTGGAGGCTATCCATGTGCTGCATCACCTGGCAGAAACAGATCAGTACAATACACTCGGAATCCCGAAAGATCTGGAAGAAACCTATGTTATTGTGGATGGCTGGATAAATGATCACCTGAAAAGGACAATCAAGAACTATACTTTTGCTGTAGAGCTGGAGAAAGGCGGTTTCATCGGTCTGGTCTCCCTGAAGTTGTCCTCTTCTAAATTTAATAGTGCTGAAGTATGGTACAAGATCAATGTGGACCACTGGAATAAGGGCTATGCAACAGAAGCCATCCGGGCGGTGATCAGGTTTGGCTTCAGCCGCCTGAAACTGCACCGCATTGAGGCAGGCTGCGCCGTGGAAAACCTGGCATCTATCAGGGTGCTTGAAAAAGCCGGCATGACCCGGGAAGGCAGAAAACGGCAGATCCTGCCGCTGAAAACCGGATGGATGGACAGTTTTGAATATGCTATTCTTGATGAAGAATGGAAAGCCTAAACATTTTGCCTCAAAAACCTTATTTTTGTAATTCAACCCCGATATTTTTTTAAACTAATGAGCATTTCTACTAAATACGATCCTGCCGAAACCGAAGACAAGTGGTACAGCTACTGGATGGAAAAAAACTTCTTTCACTCAGAACCTGATGAACGTGAACCTTATACGATAGTAATCCCTCCGCCCAATGTGACAGGTGTGCTGCATATGGGCCATATGCTGAACAATACCATTCAGGATGTGATGATCCGCCGTGCAAGGATGCAGGGTAAAAATGCCTGCTGGGTACCTGGTACAGACCATGCTTCAATTGCTACTGAAGCGAAGGTGGTGGCCATGTTAAAGGAGAGAGGGATCAGTAAAAAGGACCTGACCCGGGAAGAGTTTATGGCTTACGCCTGGGAGTGGAAAGAGAAATACGGGGGCATTATCCTTGACCAGCTTAAAAAACTCGGAGCAAGCTGCGACTGGGAGCGCACACGTTTTACCATGGAAGATGATCTTTCTGAAGCGGTGATCGATTGTTTTGTTGATCTCTATAAAAAAGGACGGATCTACCGGGGTATCCGTATGGTAAACTGGGACCCCGCAGGTAAAACTGCCGTTTCTGATGAAGAAGTGATCCGTAAGGAAGTGAACCAGAAGCTTTATTATATCAGGTATTCTGTCGCACCTGCAAAAGCAGATGCTGCGGTTGAGTATTTAACGATTGCCACTACACGTCCGGAAACAATCATGGCCGATGCGGCGATCTGCATCAATCCGAATGATGAACGGTATACTCATCTCAAAGGACAAACGGTATTTGTACCGCTGATCAACCGCGAAATTCCGGTGATCGAGGATGAGTATGTGACGATGGATTTTGGTACGGGCTGTTTAAAAGTAACACCTGCACATGATCTGAATGACTATGAACTTGGAGTAAAACATAAACTCCCGGTAATTGATATACTGAATGACGATGGTACGCTGAATGAACTGGCGGTGATCCTGGTAGGTGAAGACCGTTTTGCAGCAAGGAAGAAAATTGCAGTGCTGCTGGACGAAGCCGGTCATCTGGATAAGGTAGAAGATTACAAATCACAGGTGGGGTTTTCTGAACGTACCGACGCCGCAATTGAACCAAAACTTTCGATGCAATGGTTCTGCAAGATGGATGAAATGGCAAAACCTGCCCTGGCAGATGTGCTGAACGGTGAGGTGAAGCTGATCCCCGAAAAGTTTGTGAACACTTACCGCCACTGGATGGAAAACGTAAGGGATTGGAATATCAGCCGGCAGTTATGGTGGGGCCAACGTATTCCCGCCTGGTATGACGATAAAAACAATTGGGTAGTTGCAAAAACAAAAGAGGAAGCACTGGATGAGTTTCTGAAAGTTAAAGATATCGACGGCAAATTCTCAGCAGAGGAAGCCCATGGGTTCAAACATCAGCTGGCTCCTTTTATCAGGCAGGATGACGATGTAATGGATACCTGGTTTTCGTCATGGTTATGGCCGATCTCTGTATTCAATGGTTTCAAAGAGCCAGGCAATAAAGATATCAATTATTATTATCCTACAAATGACCTGGTGACTGCTCCTGAGATCCTTTTCTTCTGGGTGGCCCGTATGATCATGGCGGGGCATGAGTTTATGGGCAAAAAGCCATTTACCAATGTGTACCTGACGGGCATTGTCCGTGATAAACTTGGCCGCAAGATGTCGAAATCACTGGGCAATTCCCCTGACCCTATTGGCCTGATTGAGAAATACGGAGCTGATGGAGTGAGGGTAGGAATGCTGTTGTGCTCTCCTGCAGGGAATGACCTGATGTTTGACGAAAGTTACTGTGAACAGGGAAGGAACTTTGCCAATAAAATATGGAATGCTTTCCGCCTGATCAAAGGATGGGAAGTTGACGAAAGCCTGCCTAATCCTAATGAGCAGGCAATCCTGTGGTTTGAAAACCGTTTCAATGAAGCTTTGGCAGAAATTGAAGATAACTTTAAACAGTACCGCCTGTCTGAAGCGCTCATGATCACCTATAAACTGGTTTGGGATGATTTCTGTGCATGGTACCTGGAAATGGTGAAACCGGTATACCAGCATCCTGTAGATGCGGCTACGCTGAAATCAACGATCGGTTTCTTTGAAAAGGTACTGAGCCTTCTGCATCCTTTTATGCCTTTTATCACAGAAGAACTCTGGCATGATGAGCTATTTGGTGAAAAAGGAGAACTGGATTGTATTATCGTAGCGCCGTACCCGCTTGTGGGTGCCGCCGATGCCGCTTTACTGAAAGATGTGGAAGTGGTTAAAGGGATTGTAGCCGAGGTACGTAATATCAGGAATACGAAACAGATCTCTCCGAAAGAGGGGCTGCCATTGAGCATAAAAGTAAATTCAGCTATAGCTTATGATAAATGGTTAACGATCATTTCCAAGCTGGCGAATATCACTGAGGTTGATTTTGTGGGTGATAAAGTAGCTGGTGCTTCAGGGTTCATGGTAGGGAACGATGAGTTTTTCATTCAACTGAATGAGACTTTGGATGTGGAGGCTGAACGTGAGCGTCTGAATGCGGAACTGGTTTATTTACAGGGCTTTTTGAAGTCTGTGGATGCGAAGCTGAGCAATGAGCGTTTTGTGCAGAATGCCAAGCCGGAGATTATTCAGAATGAACGCAATAAAAAGGCGGATGCGGATGCGAAGATCAAGATTATAGAAGATTCTCTGGCTTCGTTGTAGGGGGGATTTCCCGGCTTCGCTGTAAGATAGGAAAGGTGCTTCAGTGCTGCCTGCTGCTGAAGGGCAGCAGAGAAGGCATTGAAGCACCTTTCCTGTTTTAATGGGGTTTATCCAGCGTATGGCGCTTTACCTGTCAGTTTTATAAAGTACTTTACTGTTTATATCATGATATGTAGATATACTGATATCTGAATATCTATATCTCTATACATCCTTTACAGTTTCACCTGCAGCGTTAAAAATACGCTTCTTGCGTCTGCCGGGATGATACCCGGTCCGGGATAACTTTCAGCACGGCGGGTGAAGTACCTTTTGTCTGCAAGGTTGTTTACCGAGCTTTGAATGGTGAAAACTTTACTGAGTTTATATTCGGCAGAAAGATCCATTACGGTATAGGCCGGGATTAAACCGTCAATAGCATTGCTGGTGAAGACGGCATTCGTGGCGTCGGTAAATTGTTCGCTGGTGTAGGATACCTGATAGCTGGCAGAAAATCTCTTATGCCGGAAGGAGAGCCCTGTTTTAAAGATCAGGTCTGGTGCCAGTTCTACCTTTTTATTCTGGTAGGCGGGTTCGTCGCTGTTCACGTAACGTGCATTGATCAGTGCAAGGTTGGTGAAAAGGGATACTTTGGTGTTTTTATTGGTGCTATCATGCGTGATAAAATGCAGAAGCTCCAGCTCTGCAAAAGATTCGAAGCCCAGGTTCCTGGACTGGGAAACATTGGTTCTGAGACGGTAAATATTAAAGGAAACGGGGTCTACCTGCTGCACAGTCCCGATCCTGTTGTTGTAGTTGATAAAGAAGGCACTGACATCATAATTGAAGATACCGGCAATGTTTCCCCTCATACCCAGGTCAGCTGAATAACCCTTTTCATCTTTTAGATTGGGATCGGTAACGATATTGGGATTTGCAGAATGGATATCATTGAAATTGATGGCCCTGTAGTTCTGGGAGATGTTGCCATACAGCTGAATGACCTCGTTCTGCATATAACTTAATCCGAGGCCACCGATTACAAAATGCCGGCTGCTGTTCCTGTCTTCCTGTATCTGCTCGCTAAAGAAAATATTTCCTGCCTGGTCTTTTTTGATGTTTGAATAAAAGCCATCGGCTTTGGTGATGATGTTTTCAAACCGGATGCCGGGGATCACACTGAATTTGGGAGTGATCTTGAATATATTTTCGGCAAATAAAGCGACGTTGTAATTCGGGAAATTGTATTTTGAATAGGCATTGGCATCACTGATCACGTAGTTAAAGTCTGACGAGTTACCGGTGCTGCCATCATTGCCGATTCCCTGCTGGCGGTCAGTATGACCCCGGTAAGCTCTTACACCCAGCAGGAGGTTCTGCGGGTTATTGTTGATGTTATAAGCATATAACAGGCGGGTTTCGTTACCGTAATTGCTGTATTTATCTTTGTAGAGGTCTCTTGGCAAACCCGGGTCAGGGCGGTTAATAAAATCCAGATCACCCAGTGCATCCCTGTCTGCCGAGAGGCCGAAGAATCTTGAGTTGAGTGTTAAACGATCACTGATTTTATAATCCAGGATTGCTGCGCCGAGGTTCCAGTCTACCTTAAACCAGTTTCTGGCTCTTACAGACTGGCGCGGATCTTCAGCAAATTGTGCGTCGGTAAGTCCGCCGGGCTGTTGGGCAAGATAGTTCATATGCGTGTACTGAACAGTAAGGGCCAGTTTATCACTGATGGTATAAATTACGGATGCGTAGCCGGTGTTGACGTTAAAACCGGAATTGGGCCGCCAGCCATCGCCAGACTTATGCTGGAAAAGTGCATAATACTGAACCTTTTTTGTCTTACCGGCAATGCTGTTGGTGGTGTTGAAAAACCCCCATGATCCTGCCGTTTCACGGGATATGATCTCTATGGGTTTGTCTGTGGTGGGGCCATCTTTAAGTTTGAAGTTGATCAGTCCGCCAAACTGTGTCCCGTATTGCAGGGAAGCGGCACCTCTCAGAATTTCTATGCGGTCTACCAGTTCTGCCGGTGGCGAGTAATAGCTCTCTGGATAACCCAGTGCATCGGCACTGATGTCATATCCGTTTTGCCTGGTGTTAAAGTTGGTGATCCTGTTTGGGTTTAATCCTCTGCCGCCGATGCCCAGCTGGATACCGGCACCATCGTTTTCCCAGATGTTCAGGCCTGCTACCTTCGCATAGATCTGCCTTGTATTGTTGGTAGCCATATTGCCTACCACATCATTCAGCACAATGACCTCACTTTTTTTACCGGCATTAATGGTGGTGCCCTCTACTGCCTTTAAGCGCGTAACGCCGAAGGTCTTTTCATCTTCGGCTTTTATTTTCACATCATGCAGCTGTCTTACCGATTCCTCCATCACCAGGTTTAAGGTGAGGCTGCCGTTCACTTTTAAAGTGCGGACCAGCAACTGATAGCCGACAGCTGAAATTTCCAGCGCATAGGTGCCGGGTTTTACGCCGGTCAGGCTGTAATTCCCTGCCTGGTCGCCAATTGCGGAATAATGTGTTTTTTTTAAAGACACTGAAACCCCTGGGATGGCCTCGCCCGAAGCCGTTTTTACCTGGCCCTGTACAGTAAAGGTTTGAGCCGACAGTCCGGAGGAAATGATTGTTAATAGTAAAAAGATCAGTGTGAAGATTTGTTTCATTCTTATTTTCTATGAAATGGAAGGATCCATTTTTTATGGTCAAAAGTTTCTTTTTCGTTTGCCAGGTTTACAGTACTGTCAATAAATAACCTGCTGCCGCTTCCATTCAGTGTTACATAACTTTCAGCGGTAACAACTGGATGTTTAATCCCTTTCTTTTGGTATTCATGGGCCAGCAGATGTGCATACTGAAGGATCATATCGGGCTGGGTAGCCATCATATTTTCCTGGAAGGGGGTAAGGTATTGTGCATTGATGATCTCCGATTGCCTGCCCGTTTCAGGATCCTTGACATGAAAGAAGGCTGTTCCCCCTTTCTCCATCAGCATGACACGCCATGAAAAACGATAGCCCTCTTCCGTCCAGTACAGGCTTCCCGGGTAGAGTAAATACCTGAAGGGCAGAAGTGCCTGAATGGTAAAATGTAGGATCAGAATCGCATATATGATGTTATGTGTGGAAACAGGGAGTGTATAAGGTATACCCGGTGTTTCCTGTTCCCGCGCCGCACCGGGAAGTATCTTTCTGAGCAGGCTGATGATCTTCAGATGTGTCTGCTCTGAAAAGAAAATGATGGTTACAAAGATCATGATATAGGGGAACATTCCTATCCTGAAGAGGGCGGCAGTCACCAGATGAAAAATGATCACCATCAGGTAAGCTGGTTTTCTTGTAAAGGGGTTCAGTAGTAAAAAGCCGATAAAAAGATCGAATACCGCGCCGCACCAGCTGAATACGTAAGCTAGCCAGAGCTTGCTTAAAAGGCAGCCTATTACGGGCAGCTGGCTATTTGCCGGCAGCCATATCCGGAGTGGCATGGCCGCGATGAGCCAGTCGTAATTTAATTTGGATATCCCCGCAAAAAGATAGACCAGCACCAGCTGTAGTTTAAAGATGTTAATGGTCCAGGCAGGAACCCGGGTAGTTTTTATTCCGGGATTCCGGATCACATCAGCAGAGAAATAGCGGTTTGCAGGAACCAGTATCATCAGAAAAGCCATGACACTGATAAAGTAGTAGTGATTGAGATAGGTGGTTTTATCAATCAGTTCCACATAGGTAAAACAGAGGAAGAAGATCAGGATGGCGGTTCTGTAAAATAAGCCTATGGTCACGAAAATGGCGGCAGTGATGAGTAATGCGAACAGTGCATACATACCTGTTGCTCCCATAGGTTTTACCCATCCGAAACCATAAAATGTAAAATGGAATTTCGGATGAATATAAAATGCATCTATCCAGCCCCTTAAAATAAAGCGGACAGTGCTGATGAGCATAATTGCCCCGAAAGCGATCCTTAGAACGGCAAGCGGGGCTATATGTTTTGAGGTGTTAATCTCCGTCATTGTCTCCAAAGGTGATTAAAACGCCCAGTGAGGAGGTCATATCTGTTTTTAGCAATACCGTCAGTTTTTGCAGTTCGGTATATGCGGCCGTTACCGCAGCTGGATTGGTTTTGATCTGATCTGACAAAGGATCTGTTAATCCCTGCAGTTTGGCCAGTGCAGCTGCAAACTGATTCTGGATAGTGGTGTTTAGCGATGTTCCGTCTTTTTTGGCATCAGCCTTAATGAGGTAATCATCTAAACCCGGTCCGTCGCCCTGGGCGCTTTTACCCAGATAGATGTTTTGTATGGCCTGAATGTGCAGGATGGCAAGTTGAACAGACATTTTTGAATAATATGCCTGAACCTTTGTGGGGAAGGTAGTGCCCATTGATTGTACACCTGCAGGAATACCAACTTCGTAATTTTTAAGGATTTCGTAGTCGTACACCAGCTGGTTGATCAGCAGACTGGTAGAACTGCCCGTAGCAACACCGGCAGAATTGTCAAATGTGGCCTTGTAAGTTGACCAGCCGGTTAGAACAGCTGCGGCCTCTGCTTTAATTTCTGCAGATAGTTTGGCCAGGTAAGCTTTCCTGTTCGCCGCGGTGATGTCGGAAGTGTACATCAGCAAAATAGAATTGTTGTCAGCACCCAGGCCAAATAGCAGGTAATCCATTGCAGGAAGGCCTTTTGCCGACAGATTTGCAAATGTACTGAGATCATAGGTTCCTGAACTGATATTTGAACTGATCTGGGATACACTTGTTGGATAAGTGTTTACATTGACCCTCAGTGTTGCGGTCTCTGCCGGGCCGAATTCGAAGACAGACACAGCCTGCCATTGTTTATAAGTTGCCTGAAATGCTGCCTGTAGCGCCAGAAGTTTGGTGTTGTCCGGACTGGCATTAAATGCTGAAACCGCAGCGTCTAAATTGACTGTAGCGGTTTGGAAGGAGGTGTATGCCGGTAAGATGATATTGGTACTGATGTTCGTAAGCATGCCTTTATTGTCAAAGGACGAGGAATTATCAGTAGAGGAGGAGCTGCCGGATTTTTTACAGGACTGGACAGCCAGCAGTGTCGAAGCAGCTATTAAAGCTGCATAAATGGATTTTCGCATCATAAATTTTTTGTTTATAGCCAGCCCCGGTTGCTACTGAGGCTGGCTGATTTTTGGAACCTGCGGAAGATTATAAAATGTCTTTCACACTTTCAAATCCGTATTGTGCCGCAACTGCATCCCTGATCGCATCCAGCTGTACAGGGGTCAGGTCGTAAAAGTTTTTGGGGAACAGAGCAAGTATCTCATTGATCTTTGCATCAGTGATTTTTTTCTTTGGATTGTATTTCAACGAGTAAACGAACCCGTAACATTCAGAAAGCCTGCTGTTTCTTACAATGTTATCATTGATAGATTCTTTTACTTCTTTCACCTCCTGAAGGGCTGCTGCAGCGGTTAGCTTTTCGAACGCCTCAAGAATGATAGTAGCCTGGGCAAGCTTGGTTTTATCATCCTTATTGCTGATCGCTGCTCTTCCTTTCAGGAAGGCATCCATCAGGGTTTTGTTGGCCGGATAACCTGCATCTACCTGGGTGCTGTAGCTTCCCCAGAATTTTACGCCTGTTTTATTGGTTGGGAAGTCGATAGGCACGCCCCAGTAACCGAAGGCAAGGTCCCAGTTATGTTCCATGGCCGTTCCGCTTCCTGTAACCACTGTAGTATTGTTCACTGAAGAGCTGATTCCGCCATCCATATAGTTGCTTACAATCTGGTAGGTGATCAGTCCGCCCATGATGGTTTTGTTAAATATCTGCGCATAGTTAATGCCCGAGCCGGTTAATGCGTAGGTAGGTACACCTGCTGCGTTTTTACCTACCCCTGCAACTCCTCTGCTTGCTGGTTGGGCAGACTGGCTAACCTTTACCAGGCTGTCAATAAAACCCGGTACGTCTGTCTGGAACAAGGCAGCAGTCTGATCTTTGATCTGGATACCTGATGTATTATATGCTGCGGTGGCGAATGGTGCGCCTGTGTTGCTGAACATCGCTTTTAGCTTTGCTCCATCAAGAGGGCCTAAGATTGCATTTTTCATCAGGTTAGACATTTCAGTAGCCATTCCCAGGCGGGTATTTGAAGCTGAAAAATCTACGTTGGTGAAATTATAGGTTGTCGGGACGGTATAAACCGGAATGGCATTTCCACTGTTTTCTGAGTCCTTGCTGCAGCTTGCTGCGATCAGTACCAGTGCAGAAAGGCCAAGTGCTGTAAATGTTCTTTTCATATTTGAGTTATCAGTTGATTTTATAATAACGCAAATTTAGATTTGGGAACGGGGCACGGCAATACCCCCCAGGGGGTATATTAATAATCAGTCTAAATAAAGATGTCGTTGATATAACTCAGCAGAAAAATTAATTCTGAAGCATGTTTGAAGGTGAAACCCAGTTTTTTGATGATATTCTTGCGGTGTGTTTTAATGGTGTGCACACTCAGAAACAGCTTTTCTGCAATTTCTTTGTTGGCTTTGCCTTCGGCAATCAGCTGGATGATCTCCGTTTCACGATAAGAAAGCAGGGGAGTACCATCCGCTTTTCTGGCAGGCAGCTTATGGCCAAAGAGGGTTTCCTGTGTCTTTCTGCAATAGTACTGCTCATTCCTGGCGGTGGCATGAATGGCATCGAGAAGTTCTTCAACAGTAGATTCCTTGCATACATAATTTTTAATGCCATGGTTAATGATCTCAAGAATATCATTTTTATGCTGCCTGTTGGAAAGGATCAGGATACGTGCAAAGTCGAAGGCCGCACAGATATTTTGAATATCATTCGCTGAATAATCATGTCCATAATTATGGTCCATGATAATCACGTCAGGTTTAAGCGCCCATAACATCCTTTTTAGCTCCTCAGGGGAGCCGGCACTTCCGAGCACCTCAATGCCCTCATGATCAGATAAGACTGATTTGACCCCTTCACGGGTTAATATTTGGTTATCGGCCAGGAGTACTTTGATCACGTTTACTTAGTTATTCAGTCTGATTCTAAATATACTTACGCAATGTACATACTATAGGTTGCCTTCGTCTGAAATTATTTTTTATTTCTGATGGGTTGACTTATAACAGGCCATACTCCGGCAGTTCCTCAAAAAACGAGAACTTCGAAGCTTCATGATCAATCTGCGCATAACAGTGTTTCAGTCCGTTCGTTACCACCAGCCATTTGGCCTGGTGCACCGAGTTATATCTTGCGGCCTGGTCAAATACCCCCTGGGAGATCTTAACAGCGGGAGCTTTACATTCGATCACCATGATTCTTTCTCCTGCGGTATTGAAGATCACGATGTCAGTACGCTTTTGTAATTGGTTTAAGCTCAGTCCGCCTTCAATCTGTATCAGTGACCTGGGGAATTTTTTATCCCTGATCAGGTAATGGATAAAGTGCTGGCGTACCCATTCTTCAGGGGTTAAAACCAGGTGCTTTTTCCTCACTTCATCAAAGATGAAATGCTGATTTTCTTTCAAAGTGATTTTGAAAGGGTACGGCGGTAGGTTTAGTACTGTGGGAGTAAATGCCATTTGTGCAAAAATAACCTTTAATAATTAGTTTTAAGCGGTTACATTTGGAATAATTTATGACTGCTTCCGATATTATAAAAGACCTTAAAGCCAAAAAGTTTAAGCCTGTTTACCTCTTACATGGTGAGGAACCCTATTATATTGACCAGATCATTCATTATATGGAACAGTATATTCTGACTGAGATGGAGAAAGGCTTTAACCAAACGGTGTTGTATGGTAAGGACACGGATATGGCTACAATTTTAAATGCGGCAAAACGTTATCCGATGATGTCTGACTATCAGCTGATCGTAGTAAAGGAAGCGCAGGACCTGAAGTGGTCTAAAGAAACGGAAGGAAGCAGCAAAGAAGCCGAATTTGTACAGAGCTATTTTGAAAACCCCCTCAGCAGCACGATCCTCGTTCTGGGATTTAAATATGCCAACTTTGACAAGCGGAAGAAGATCTTCAAATCGATCACCAAAAACGGACTGGTTTTTCAGTCAGACCCGGTAAGGGACTATAAGCTTGCCCAGTGGATCGAAGACCTGGTGAGAGAAAAAGGAATGAAGATTGCCCCGCAGGCTTCTGCCCTGATGGCCGAATACCTTGGTGCAGACCTGTCCAAGATCTCCAATGAACTGGAAAAACTGATGCTGAACATCAGTAAGGAGACTACTATTGATACCGATCTGATTCAAAAGAATATCGGGATCAGTAAAGAGTATAATGTGTTCGAACTGCAGAAGGCACTGGCCTCCCGTAACGTGTTGAAATCAAACCAGATCATTAACTACTTTGCCGATAACCCTAAAGCCAACCCTATGGTGATGGTGATGGCCAATCTGAACTCTTACTTTTCCAAGATCCTTAAATATCATTATCTCCAGAATAAAAATGACGCAGCCAAAGAATTGGGTGTGAACCCGTATTTTGTAAAGGATTACGAAATGGCAGCGCGGAACTACAACCTGAATAAAACTTTCGATATTATCAGTTTGCTAAGGGAATATGACCTGAAAAGCAAGGGGGTAGACAGCACAGGCAACGTTACTGACGGGGAACTGCTGAAAGAGTTATTCTTTAAAATGATACATTAATGTTTATTGATTTACCCTGATATTGTCCGGTTTTAGTAGTTTTGGCCATTATTCCATCATCATATACAATTAAGCATTTTAACAACAATGAACTATTTCTTAGTCAAATCAGAACCTTTCAAATACAGCTGGGAACAGTTTAATAAAGACGGACGTACTTTTTGGGATGGTGTGCGGAATTACCAGGCCCGTAACAACATCAAACTGATGAAAAAGGGTGATCTGGTCCTTTTTTACCACAGTAACGAGGGCAAGAACGTGGTGGGGATAGCTAAGGTAGTAAGGGAGTTCTACCAGGACCCGACTACTGATGATGCCAATTGGGTAGTGGTGGATCTGTCACCGGTAGAAACCCTGAAAAATCCGGTTTCCCTGGAGCAGATCAAGGCAGAGGAAAGCCTGAAAGACATCTCCCTGGTCAAACAGGGACGGTTATCGGTAATGCAGCTTAAAGCAACAGAGTTCGATAAAATTCTTGAAATGGGCAGCTAAACGGCTGCCTTAGGCTTTTAATGCTGCGGTTATTCGTTGAAGAACAGGGCTTTTAATTCTTTGGCATCATGAGCATTCATTTTACCTGCCAGGATCAGGCGGATCTGCCTTCTTCTTAAAGCACCGGCAAATAATTCAATCTCCTCCTCAGTTTCAGGAGACAGTTCCGGCACCGGTATCGGCCTGCCACTCTGGTCTACAGCGACAAAAGTGTAATAGGCTTCATTTGATTTTATCCGGCTACCCGAGGGGATGTTCTCTGCCCATACATCCATACGGACCTCCACTGAAGTATGAAACGCACGTGTCACTTTGGCTTCAATAGTGATCACATCTCCCAGTTTGATTGCATGCTGGAAAGAAACATTATCTACAGAAGCTGTCACTACGATCCTGTTACAGTGTTTTTGTGCAGAAATCGCGGCGGCAATATCCATCCAGTGCAGCAATCTGCCCCCCATTAAGTTATTCAGCGTATTGGTATCATTGGGTAACACTAACTCATTCATAACAGTGAATGAATTCTTTGGATGTTTAATTATTGTACTCATATTCCCTGCAAAAGTAAACAAAAACTAAGACTTCATGTTATTGTACTGCACGCTTAAAAATCACACATATAAATATAATGATCAATCAAACCCTGGTACAGTATTTCCACTGGTATTACAATGACGAACTGAAATTATGGAAAAAAGTCTCTGCGGAGGCTAAAACAATAAAAGAAATAGGGATTACCGGAGTTTGGCTTCCGCCGGCATATAAATCTACAGAAGGAGATAACTCTGTCGGGTACGACTGTTACGACCTGTATGATTTAGGCGAATTCGACCAGAAGAACAGCGTGCCTACCAAATATGGTACTAAAGAAGAATATCTTCAGGCAATAAAAGACCTGCATGAACAGCAGATCATGGTCATCGCCGACGTTGTATTTAACCACAAAGCCGGGGCAGATGAACTTGAAAAAGTACATGTAAAGCGGGTTAACCCGGATAACCGCAGTGAATTTACTTCTGATACTTTTGAAATAGAAGCATGGACAAAATTCACTTTCCCCGGCAGAAAGGGCAAATACTCGGAATTCATCTGGGATAAAAGCTGTTTCAGCGGTATTGACTGGGCAGAAGACCTGCAGGAAACCGCTATATTCTCTATACAAAATGAATATGGCGATGGCTGGGAAGATGTACCTTCAGATGAAATGGGTAATTATGATTACCTGATGTTCAACGATATTGAATTCAGGAACAAAGCCGTTCGTGAAGAGTTGAAAAGGTGGGGAGAATGGTACCATGAAACCTGTGGTATGGGTGGCTTCAGGCTGGATGCCGTAAAGCATATTTCGCCAAGGTACCTGAAAGAATGGCTGGACCATATGAAGGCCAAATTTGATAAAGATTTTTTCATCGTGGCCGAAAACTGGATCCTCGATGATGTAAATAAGCTCAGAAGTTATGTAGACCTCACTGAGGGGAGGATGCAGCTATTTGACTCCATGCTTCACCATAACTTTTACCAGGCGGCACAGCAGGGCGACGGATATGATATGAGCAAGATATTTGTGGATACTCTGGTAGAGTCACATCCGCAGCTGTCGGTTACTTTTATAGATAACCACGATTCTCAGCCCCTGCAATCGCTGGAAGCCTATGTGGATTTCTGGTTCCGCCCTTTAGCATATGCACTGATCCTGTTGAGAGAGCAGGGCATTCCCTGCATCTTTTATCCTGATTTGTACGGCGCCAAATACATAGATAAAGATACCGAAGGGAATGATGCAGACGTGGAGCTGATCGGTGTACCACAACTCGATGTAATGATCAGGACACGCAGAGATGCGGCCCATGGTTTGCAACGGGAATATTTCGATCATCCGAACTGCATCGGCTGGACAAGAGAGGGGAGCGATGAAAATGAGAATTCAGGTGTTGCTGTTGTCTTGAGTAATGGTGATGGAGGGAATAAGCACATGGAAATGGGGCAGCGACATGCCGGAAAAACTTTTGTTGATGTTTTGGGATACAGGACTGAAGAAGTGACGGTGAATGAAGATGGATGGGCGGATTTCTTCTGTGCAGCCGGCAGTGTATCCATATGGGTACTTAAAGCTGAATAAAAGAAATAAAGTATATTGTTAGTTCAACTAACAATATACTTTAACTCAATGCATAACTTTCATCAGCCCGATTAATAAAGCGGTTTGCCCCATAATAAAGATGAACATCCATTTCATCAGTTCCGTCTGGCTTTGCGCAATCTTACTTTCCAGCCTTGTTTCTGCTTTGATGCTTGTGTGATCATTTTACCGATTTTAAATTATTAACTAACTAGCGGTGTTATGTTCTTTACAAACATATTATACTTTCATTAAAGTAAAAAATAAAAACAATAAAAATATTAATGTATTGGAAATATGTTATTTTTGTACAGTGCTGATGGTACTGTAACCGATCAGCTCATCCCAGCGGGAGCCGGGCCTGTGGTAATAAACAAATGCCTGGTAGTCATTCTCAGTCTCAAAGAAAGAACCTTCAAATATGGTATTGTCGGTTTTTCCGGAAGTATTGTCTTTCCACACATACTGATAGTCATACACTCCCTGTTTCAGGTACAGGTTGGAATAGAATTTCTTTTTTGAGGCGTCGTAGTTCAGTTTGTTCTCTTCGGTAAGCGTATAATTATTGAACCTGCCCACTACGTAAACGCTGCCGTTTTCATCCGGCGCCTTCGCGTTCAGCGTAAACAGCACATGTTCATAATCGCTGTCCGTATCGTTGTCCACATTATCCTGGTTGCGGATAAAGAACGCACCATTGTCATCAGTTACCTGTGTATATTTTGGTGCATTTCCGTTCAGGTCCTGGAACAGCACAATGTTATTGGTGCTGTCAGTAAATATGTTCTGTACGTGTATGCCTTTATAACGCAGGCTGCGGGAATCAAATTTCCTGAATTCGTTACCTCCTGAAAAATCATTGCTGCTGAGGTCATTATAAATCAAAGAGCCGGGTTTTACAAAGGTGGGCTTCGTGTTCAGCTTTGCCGTCAGCGGGTTCCCGTTCTGCAGCAGTACCAGTTTAACGTCTGAATAAGGGTTTTGAATGGTTTGGGTATAGGTAACAGTCACATTCAGCTTCTGGTTGCTGAACCTTAAAGAGACTTCATTACTGGGCAGTATCTGGGTACCTATATTTACCTGTTTGTCTGCAGTAATAAAAAAGCGCTGTGAGCAGACCGGCTTACGCTGGTCTCCGTCTTCGTATACTTTCAGCAGGTAATTACCGGATATCTTCGGTTTGATCTGCTCATTTGGCAAACTGAGCGTATAGTGGGTAAACTTTTGAAGTGTTTTTGAAGAATAGGCATAATCGGTGATCCTGTCTTCGGTGATCCCTTCCAGGTAATCCAGTGCGGATATACCCGAAGACTTCCAGTCATAGGTACAATGCTCTACCGTATACCAGTAGTTCCTGCTGCCTCCCCTTAAATCATCAAAAGAGAACAGCAGCTGTTCTTTTGAACCCAGGGTGACCACCGGGATGGATTGCTCTTTTTGAGCGTTGTAACACTGTACGGTTTTTATTTGTGTGCTGTACACTTTATTGTCGTACACAAACTGCTGCTGTGCGTCAGCAATTTGTAAGATGAACAAACTTAAAAAGAGCAATACTCCCTGTCTAACCATTAATTGCTTTCTAGTTCCATAATTTCAGCAGCAAGCTCCTCCCATTTATTCTGGGCAGCATCCAGCAGCTGTTTTGCTGTAAGATATCTTTTGTTCGCATCGGCAAGTTGTGCCTGGTCGCTGTACACTTTTTCATCGGCCATCTCAGCTTCAATGGCTTTTACATCTTTGTCCAGCTGAACAGTTTCCTGTTCGATCTTCTGTAACTGATCGTTCAGCTTTTTAAGCTGCTGCTGGCTGTTTACCGTTACCGGTTTTTCTTCAGCCTTTGGCTTTACTTCTTTTTCTGCTGGTTTTACCGGGATACTTTTTGGAACGGGAATCACGCGTTTGCTATTCCATACTTCATATTCTGCATAAGTACCGGGATATTGTTTGATCTGTTCTTCTTCAATGAACCAGATCTTATTGGCAACATTGTCCAGGAAGTACCTGTCGTGGGATACCGCAATGAAAGTACCTTCAAACTGTTTTAAAGCCTGGATCAGGATATTCACCGACTGTATATCCAGGTGATTCGTAGGCTCATCCAGGATCAGGAAGTTTGAATCCGTTGTTAATGACTTGGCCAGGGCAACCCTTGACTTTTCTCCTCCTGAAAGGACTTTGATTTTCTTGAACACATCATCTCCTGTAAACAGGAAACATCCGAGGATGGAGCGTAACTCTGTATCTGTATGTTTAGGTGCAAAGGCCTGTAACTCTTCCAGAATGCTATTGCCCAGGTGCAGCGATTCCAGCTGATGCTGCGCAAAAAACGTAGTGGTTACATTGTGCCCGGTCTCGCATGTACCATCAAATTTCTCCACACCGGCAACCATCCTCAGCAGGGTTGACTTTCCTTTTCCGTTGGCACCGATCAGGGCAATCTTATCGCCTTTTTCAATTACTGCTTCCGCATTTTCAAGAATATCTATATTGGGATATTTTTTTGTTGCATTTTCAATCCTGATCACGTGGCGGCCCGAAGGTTTGGTGAACTTAAAGCTGAAATTCACCGTAGGATTGTCGTCATCAACATCTTCCACACGTTCCATCTTATCTAGGGCCTTCATGCGAGACTGTGCCATTTTAGCCTTACTTGCTTTGGCTTTAAAACGCTCAATCAGTTTTTCTTCCTGTTTGATCTTGGCCTGCTGGTTCTTGAATTCTCCTTTTTGGATTTCGCCCCTTAATGATTTCTCTTCCAGGTAAAAGGTGTAATTTCCTGCGTAAGTGGTCAGTTTTCCCTTACGTGATTCTACCGTACGGTTCACGATCTTATCCAGGAAATACCTGTCGTGAGACACGATCACGATAGCGCCCTCGAATCCGGCAAGGTAAGTTTCCAGCCATTTGATGGACGGTAAATCCATGTGGTTGGTTGGCTCATCCAGTAACAGGATGTCCGGAGTTTGCAAAAGGATCTTTGCCAGCATGACACGCATACGCCATCCTCCGGAGAAGGTATTCAGCGGGCGGTGCTGGTCTGCAGTGCTGAAACCCAGACCTGCAAGGATCTCGTTTGCTTTGTATTCGATGTTGTAACCGTCCAGTGCCTCAAACTCCTGCTGCTTGTCGCTCAGTTTGTAGAGTACTTCTTCAGAATAATCGGTTTCTATCTTTTTTAAGAGTACTTCAATTTCATCATGTATCTGGTTCTGGCGCTCAAAAGCTTCCATTGCCACATGTAAAATCGTATGGTGGGATTCGTAAGATAATAAATCCTGATTCAGGTAGCCGATCTTTAAGTCCTTGGACATAGAGATACTTCCTGAAGAAGGCGCATATTCTCCTACAATTATTTTTAATAAAGTAGATTTTCCCGTTCCATTGGCGCCAATAAGGCCAATTCTTTCTCCTGGTTTAATGTGCCAGTTCGCTTCGTCATATAAAGCCCTGGAACCTATAAGGAATGTTAAGTCGTTTATCGAAATCATGTTGGGTGCAAAAATACAATTTTTAGGCGCATTTTGTTTGATATTCAAGTGTATCTCTGATGAATTTCTACGTTTTAATTACACGGACCGGCCAATTTGGGGAAAATGTGGGAAGTGACGTGATTTTTTTGATTAGAATGCTAATCACATTTTTTATCTTCGTTGGATGTATCGACTGATTAAACCTATCTTTTTTAAGTTTGACCCTGAGAAGGTTCACTATTTTGTAGTGAAGAGGCTGAAGTGGTTCCATGAAAATTTCCCTCTGGGGAAGACCATTTTGCGCAGCAGTTTTGACATTCATATCAAGGGGCTGGAACGTGAGGTTTTCGGGATCAAATTCAGGAACCCTGTAGGGCTGGCCGCCGGCTTTGATAAAAACGGTGAATACGTTGAAGCACTTAGCGATCTGGGCTTTGGGTTTATTGAAGTGGGAACGGTAACACCGCTGCCCCAACCCGGAAATGACCTGCCAAGGATGTTCAGGCTTCCTGAGGATGAAGCACTGATCAACAGGATGGGCTTCAACAACAAAGGGGTTGATATACTGGCCGAAAGATTAAGGGTACTGAAGGCGAAGGATAATAGCATTGTAGTTGGCGGTAACATTGGGAAGAATAAAAATACGCCCAATGAAGATGCCGTAAACGATTATGTGAAATGTTTTGACCGTTTGTTTGACGTGGTCGATTACTTCGTGGTAAACGTAAGTTCTCCCAACACACCGGGCTTAAGGGCGCTGCAGGAGAAGGAGCCTTTAACCCTGCTGCTGAATACCCTGCAGGAACGTAACCATAAAAATGGTATCTCCAGGCCCATCTTACTGAAGATCGCACCGGACCTCAGCAATGAGCAGCTGGATGATATCGTGGATATTGTAAAAATTACAGGCATTGCGGGTGTGATTGCTACAAATACAACAATTGACAGGAGCGGGCTGTATACCAACCCGGAGCTTTCTGCAGAAACCGGCGGACTGAGCGGCAAGCCACTGACACAGCGCTCAACAGAAGTGATCCGCTATTTATCGGAGAAATCAAATAAGGCATTTCCTATCATAGGTGTCGGCGGCATCCACTCTCCCCAGGATGCAAAGGATAAAATTGAAGCAGGTGCGTCACTTGTGCAGTTATACACAGGCTTCATTTATGAAGGGCCGGGCATTGTAAAAAGGATCTGTAAAGAGCTGATCAGATAGTCCAACGCTTAAAATATAGGGCATAAAAAAAACCTTTCCGGATATCCGGAAAGGTTTTTGTCTTTTAACAAAAAGAACTTATGCTCTTAAAGCTGCAGAAAGTTGATCTAACAACAGGTTGTTTTTAGCTAACTGATCTTTTTTAGACTGTTTTGAACGGCTGCCTAATTCAATGTTTGTAGCTAGTTTCAACGTTTTAACTTCTAAACGTGAAGTTACGTGGTTTTGTCTGTCTTTTCTTTTTAATCTGGTAACTGCCATGGTCTTAACCTTTATTTTTTTAATTTATATAAATCTGGAGGTCGAGAGCGGATTCGAACCGCTGTACGAGGTTTTGCAGACCTCTGCCTAGCCACTCGGCCACTCGACCTGTTGAAATTCAGGCTGCAAAAATAGCAATTAATACTTAAGATGCAATTTATTTATTCAAATTTCTGCTAATGTCTGCACAAAAGATTGCTGCAGATACCGCAACATTCAATGATTCAGCCTGTCCCACTCTCGGAATTGTTACCGGACGGTCAATCAGGTCAATGATCTCGGGACTTACGCCCTGCCCCTCATTTCCCAGGATGACCAGCCCTTCGGTTCCCCACTGGGTTTCGTAGAGGCTGCTCCCGTTTAACATCGCCCCAAAAACAGGTATCCGGATGTCTTTTAGCAGAGCGGCCAGATCATGGTAACTCACATTCACCCGGCATAACGATCCCATTGTTGCCTGTACAGTTTTAGGATTGTACACTTCTACCGTGTTTGGAGAACAGATGACATGTTTGAACCCAAACCAGTCGGCCGTTCTGATAATGGTACCCAGATTTCCCGGATCCTGAATGCCATCCAGTACAAGGGAAAAATTGTTCCTCAATGCAGCCCGGTCAATCGTAGTCGTTTCAGGAATATTTACAAGGGCCAGAATACCCTGGGGGGCCTGTAAAGTGCTTATCTTCGCCAATTCAGCACTCGTTACTTCAAATAACTTTATATTTGCTGGTAATTCAGAGAGTAAAGATTGATATTGTGGCTGAAAGTATACACTATGGATCTGGTAATCTGAAGGAATAAACTCAACAATTGATTTTATTCCTTCGATAATAAATATCCCATGCTCTTTACGGTACTTTTTTTGATGTAATGATTTTATAAACCCTATCTGAGACTTTGAAAGCATATTCTATTTATAAAAATAAATTCCAGTTTCCCGCAATATTACTATTTATTATTCTTTTTATCTGTGCCTGTTCCTCTACAAAGTTCATTGAAGACAATCAGTCGATCGTAAAAAAGGTAGAGATAGACAGTATTCCGGGCAGATACAAGGAGGAAGCGCTGAACTATATCCAGAAAGATATCCGTCCGGCTTCCAGGCTGGGGATCAACGTAGGATTATACAATATCTTTTACTCTCTTTTTAAGACAAAATCGGTAGGTAAGCCTGCCCCGGTACTGGACAGTACACTGGTAGAGATCTCCAGAGGCCAGATTGAGAAATTTCTGATCAGCAAGGGCTATTTTATGGCCAAAGTGAAGTCTGAGATCAGGGTGAAAAAGCAGCGTGCCCAGGTTGATTTTAAAGCGAATACGGGCCCTGCATTTTATGTGGCCAAGGTAAACTATACGATTCCTGATTCTGCCGTACGGGAAATATATATGAGCAAAAAGGCCGCATTTACACATTTGCACGAAGGGATGCAGTACGATGATGATTCACTGGCCTATGAACGGGAGCAGATCTACCAGGTGATGAAGGAGAATGGGTACTACGACTTTTCAAGGCCATACGTAAGGTTTACTGTAGATTCAGCACTTCGCAGCAGCAGAACGAATGTGGTGCTCTATATTGATGACCCTGATTCTTCCAAACATGCAAAGTACAAGATCGGGGAAAGTAACATTGTAATTGCACCTACTACGGACGGTTTCCCGGATTCTATCAAATTGAATCCGCGTATTGCCAGGGGAATCAGGTATACCGATCTGTCAAAACGTTTCCGCAGAAATCCTGTGGTACGTTATGATTTTATCCGGCAGGGAGAAACCTATGATATCTCAAAAGAGAACCTTACCTATGACAGGTTGTACGAGCTCAATGTGTTTAAAAATGTAAAGATAGAATATGTAAAGTCGAAAGACACGGCCGACAGGCTTCAGCCCGTCATTCAGCTTACTCCGCAAAAAAGGATGAGTAACCGGATAGAAGGAGAGGTACCCTTTAATGCCGGTACCGTTGGATTTACACTAAGTAATACATACACCAACAATAATATTTTCAGAGGGGCAGAGCGCTTCGAATTCCAGATCAAAGGCGGATTGCAATCCAGGATCGGGCAGGGCGGCTCATTGTTCAACGATATTTATCAGCGTGATTTCTCCCTGAGTGCCAACCTGGCCGTTCCAAGGCTCATGGTCCCTTTTGATATTCCGATGATGGGCAAGAACGGAATGCCCTCCACCATTTTTTCTACCAGTTATGTCTACTCGCTGCAGAAAGACTTTTTTGTGAGGCGTGTTTTCCTCAATTCCTTTACCTATCAATGGGTGGAGACCAAATCAAAACTGCACTCATTCACCCCTTTGAACTTTGAATACCGGTTTGGCGGATTGCTGATCGATTCTACTACCGTTGAAGGCAAGCAGCTGATCAGTGATAATTCTTACAATATCATCCTGCTGGACAGGAAGGATATTACCCTAGGTATGAAATATGCCTATACGCTAAACGCGAATAAATTATTGCTTCCGGGCAAAAGTTTTGTCTATTTCAGGGGAAACATTGATATAGCCGGTAACGGGCTGGCCGCAGTGACGAAACTTACGGGAGGCAAACATGATCCTGCAGCAGGAGATTACGCCACCATCCTCGGCCTTCCCTATAACCAGTACGTGCGTCCTGAAGTTGATATACGCTGGTATAAAAACCTCGGACTGGAAAGGCAGTTCGTTGCGCGCATCAACGGCGGGGTAGGTGTAGCGTATGGAAACTCTACGGCCATTCCCTTTGAAAAACTTTTTTTTGCCGGTGGTGCCGGGGGTGTAAGGGCCTGGCAGGCCAGAACACTTGGGCCGGGTAATTATAACCGTGGCGACCGGGTGCCGACAGAAGAGGCAAGAAGAACCCTGTATGGTATAGACCAGCTGGGACAGATGCATATTGAGGCTAACCTTGAGTACCGTTACAAGCTGATTGATAACTTTTTCGGTGCCAAGCTCAGGGGCGCAGTATTTCTGGATGCGGGAAACGTCTGGAACATCTCCTCGGGAAACCCGCAGCCCGAAACCTATTTTGATTTCAAGAACCTGGGCAACCAGCTGGGAGTTGGAACCGGAATGGGCTTCAGGTATGACCTCCAGTATTTCATCTTCCGTTTTGATGTGGGTCTTAAACTAAGGGACCCGCAGTTTGCCCCTGCCGATCAATGGGTGATCCAGAAATTGTTTAGCGGCGGATCAGAATTTAAAGAAGCTTACAGGCTCAAGAACAGCCCCGATGGTTACCATTTCTTCCAGTACAACTTCGGTATAGGACTGCCTTTCTAAAATAACCGCTTTAAAGTATCGAATATCGACTCGAAAAAAGTAGACAGGTGCAGGCCGTTGCTATGGTTAAAGTAAATGTAAACCAGCAGAATGATCACTACAAAGATGATCAGCTTCCTGAAGGCAAATGCAATGAAGATCAGCAGCAGCGGGAAAAGAACAAGCCATAAGCTGTTGATCGTAAAAGGGTTCAGGCTGCCGTCTTTTTTATAAATGTACAGTAATTTGCTATGGGTGCCCCCATCATTCTGATGTTTGATATAGACGAACGATGACTTGTCAAGTTGCATAGGGAGAATTGCAACCCCGTCATTGAATTTCAGCTGCTGCGTAAAACCACTGACCGTGAAAGTATAGAGCCCGTTGATGGTTTCAATAGGCTGCTCCAGGGAATCTGCAGCAATAATGGCGAGTTTACTGTTCTTCAACAGGCTTTCCTTGACAATAAAATTGTTAATGTCTGACTTTTGGGCAAAAGCCGGGGCGGAGATCATTAAGAGTAACAAACAGTAGTAGATCGTTTTCATTTGATATGTGGTCTTTATCCTTTGATTATCTTGTTATTCTATAGAACGTTTGTTATAGATCAGATAGCCCAAATGTAATAAAATGCCGTTTCTTTTTATCGGATCATCATATAAATTATAGCTTAAGCTAATCGGGCCCACCGGTGTATGATAAACCAGTCCTGCAGTGCCCGCATAGAGCAGTTTGTTAAAGGTGGGAGAGTTTTTTACATCCTGGAATCCCAGTTGTGTGATTTCCTGGTAAGGCAGGAATACAAAACCCTCTACCCTGAAATCGATATTTCTGCGTAACCTGTAAACGTTTTTCAATCCTCCGGCAACATAACTGGAAGCGCGGAACTTTTCAAGAAAGAGTGACCTGCTGTCCTGCAGCGGGTAAAATGCGGGGCTGGCCAGCAGCGTAGCATAATAATTGGAAAACAGGGGCTGGTTTGAAATGACGGCTTCTGCCAGGTAGCCAAGGGTATAATTGCCCTCATGAAGGAAATAGTTTTCATCACTGATCTTCAGGCTTACCCATTGCCTGAATTTTCTGATCACCTCAATATCGTTATTTACAACAGGGATGTTCCTGGATATATTTCCGGGAGTATAGTTCTCCTTGCCGGTAAAAAAGTTGAACGCAAACAGGAAGTTCCTTCCCCGGTTGGCATACTGTTTACGGTTGAAGGTATTCTGTTCAAAGGCGAGGGTAGACCTTAAGCCGTTAAAGATGGTCTCATCCAGAATATCCCCGGTATTAAAAGTGTTGGTAGGGCTGTAGTTGTCTTCATTATTGATAAATGCGGTGCTCAGTGTGATCCGGGTATTCCGGTTCAGGGGAATGCCTCCTTTGATCTCGATCTTCCTGTCCGACTGCTCTATATAGGTAGGATGGGGGTTCTCGATGAAGATCTTGCTGGTGCTGTAGTAGTTGAAGTGGTTATACGTCAGCTCTGCAGCAAGAAAAAACGGAAGCCGCGTAGGGTAATCAATGCGGGCATTCAGCTGGGCAGATTCATAGAAACGGCCCGAGTAGAAATCCGTACCAAAAGTATAAGCCTTGCGGTTCAGGTAATTGTACTGTAATCCGAGGAAAACCGTACTGATAGGCCTGCTGGATATCACTCCGCCAAGGTCCAGCTTAAAGCTCCTCTTGGGTTGTGCTACAATTTCAAAAGTATAGCTGTCTGAAGAGGGATTATAAGATATCTTGGGATAAATGGTTTCAAAAGTTTCATCGGCCACAAGTTTATAATATCCCTGTCTGATATCGGAAAGGTCAAATGTTGGTTTATCTCTCTTGAAAAGCCGCTGGATATAACGTTTTTGCTGGCTGTTTACGCCTGTTACAATGACCTCATTAAATTTCAACTGCGGCTTTCTGTTGTTGAAAGTATTCCTTTTGAGGGCCAGCTCCCGCGGGTCAACCCTTCTGTGTACCGCTTTTAACAGCGCCGGCATGTCTGCCATGGTTGCATCATAGCCCTTTTTGATCAGCTCTGCAACAGGATAGAAGTTGCTTGCACTGTAATCCTGCAGATTGGGCTGGATATAGGTGCCGTTCTTTCCGATCAACGTGGAATCAGATTTGGACAGGAACATAAACATCATCAGGCGGTTCATGAGCCGCTCGTCCCCCGTTTTAGGGTATTCCTTGAAATTCTTGGCAGATACATTTACACCAATGATATAATCAGGCTTGAATTCCTTTTGCATGATATCGGCAGGAAAGTTATTGTAGAGGCCCCCGTCAAATACATATTTATTGTCCAGTTTGATGGGCCTGTAGATCAGGGGGACGGTCATTGTGGCACGTACAGCTTCTGCCAGGCTCCCGTTTTTGACCGTAATGCTGGTTTGTGAGAAAACATCAGACACCATGCACCGGTACGGCACAAATAAATTATCAAAATTATCCTTCGCAATGGCTGATGCCTGGGAAAGGAGCTCCATTAAAGCGAAATTTAAAGGAATATCGTTGACAAGGTTATTTCTTACGCTCATTCTGAGTGCAGTATCTACCTGTATTTTGGCGGTGATCAGGGAGGCGTTAGTACTGCTTTTCTGAAAATAGAAACTGTAATCGCTTTTGTAACGGCCGTTTACCCAGTCCTGGAACTCGGTAGTCAGCGCTATCTTTTCGATTTGCTCAGGCGAATACCCTGCGGCATACAGGGCGCCGACAATACCACCCATAGATGTCCCCGTGATATAGTCTATAGGAATATGGTTTTCTTCCAGAGCCTTCAGCGTGCCAATGTGCGACAAGCCCTTGGCCCCCCCGCCGCTCAGTACAAGGCCCACCTTCTGGCCATTAGCGTGAAATGTCCAAAAGCAAATAATAAATAATAGTATTTTTCCTGAAGAGCTCACCTCCCTAAATTACAGGTTTTCTTTCAGACCTGATTCAAAATAAAAATATTATAGGTAAGTACCGTTGCAAAACTAACCCACAAAAAATAGGGAATAAAGAGCAAACCGGCAGTTTTATCGATCCTGTAGAACATCAATCCGTTGATCAGGATCACCATGAGCAGCGCCACGATCTCGATCAGTGCAGCACCTATCAAATGATCATAGAAGAATAAAAATGACCAGCCCAGGTTAAGGATCAGCTGGATGAAATATACAGCAACCGTTCGTGGTAAATGAACAATCTGAGCTCTTTTGGTCCAGACTAAATAGGCGGCTATGCCGATGATGATGAAAAGGGTTGACCATACAGGGCCGAATAACCAGTTGGGAGGATTGAAAGATGGCTTTGCAATGCCCGGATACCAGGTTTTGACGGACCTTACCGTAATTAAACCACCCAATGCGCCAAAGACAAGAGGAATAAGAATGTTGATAAGAAATGCAAGGGGCTGAAAGCGTTTTTGAGAAGCAGGCATGTATGGCTATTTGGCAGATTTTAGTCAATAATCATGCCCTTCAGATTTGTCTGTCTTCCAAAAAAAACTAAATTGCAGCTTAAATCCCTTTCCCAATGTTAGACTTTAAACCTGTCGGAGATTCCCAGATTACACTTACAGAGCTCATGATCCCGTCCTATTCAAACTTTGGCGGAAAAATACACGGGGGGATTATTCTGAGCCTCATGGATAAAGTGGCTTACGTTTGCGCAGCAAAACACTCTGACGGTTATGCCATCACAGCCTCTATTGACGTGGTGAATTTCCTTGCTCCTGTAGAAGTAGGCGAACTGGTTTCGTTAATGGCCTCGGTAAACTATGTGGGAAATACTTCAATGATCATCGGGATCAGGGTAGTTTCGGAAAACCTGAAAACGCAGGTAGTGAAACATACCAACACGAGTTATTTTACCATGGTTGCCATTGGAGATGACAACAAGCCGAAGCAGGTTCCCGGATTGATACTGAAGAGCCAGGATGATATCAGGCGCTTTTCCCAGGCAATGGACAGAAAACAGCTTAAAGATACGTATAAAAAGGAAGAGGCTATGTTGAAGAAGGTGTATGACAGGGATAGTTTTCTGGAGGTATTACAGAATGAACGCTGCCAGATCTCTTTGTAATTTCTTAGTGAAAGATCTTCCGGCCTGGAAAGCAAAAGAGGGGTTGCTGTTTCGATGCCTTCTCGGCTGCGCTTCAGCAGCCGGCAGCATGGAAACAGCAACTCCTCTTTTTTTTCTATATCACGATGCTCCAGCTACCACTTACAGCGAGTAGCCGAGGAAATTCCTTGTTTACATGACCTTTCTGATCAGGTCTTTGATGGACTGGATCTCTTCATGATACATGTTCTTTTTGCGTGTTGCAAAATACAGGGTATTTTCCAGTATGGGGCTGCCTTCCCAGATGATCTTTACCTCCTCATTTTCAATTTCCTTTTTCCCCAGGTGGTTGGGAATGATCGTGAGCCCCTCTCCTCCGCTCAGGCAGCGTACAATCGAGTTTAAATTCGGAACGATGTAGTTTGGCCGGAAGTCGGGGTATTTATTGAAATTTAACTGCCAGAACCTGCGCAAATGCTCCATGTCTCCGGTAGTGCCATACCATTTGTGTTTGCTCAGCCATTCCAGCAGCAGGTTCTTGTCGCCGTTCAGGAGTAAGTCATCAAACTCCTGCTGGTTTACATTGATGCCGCCCAGCAGCACTATCCTTTCGGAAGAAAAGGCTTCATGTTCAATGCTGGTGGTGGTTCCGGTCTGGGGCGTGATGATCAGATCCAGTATCCCTTTATCCAGGTTTTCGAGCATCTCGGGGTACTCTCCAAACTGGATGATCAGGTTGAAGGGAAGGGACGATATATAGGGTTCGAGCGTGATCTGGAAAGTCTCAAAACACATCCCTACGCTTATTGTAGGCGTATGTTTTTCGGTGCTTCTCTGGAAGTTTTTTTCCGCATCTTCCAGCTTTGCGAGGGCTTCAATAATAAAATTATAGAACACTTTCCCTTTTTCCGTAGGCACCATTTTCCGGCCCGTACGGTCGAACAGCTTATAGCCTACATAACTTTCCAGGGAACTCAGGTGTAAGCTCACGCCCGGCTGTGAGATAAACAGGGACTGCGCCGCTCCTGTAAGAGTGCCGGTCTTATATATTGCTTTGAAAGTTCTGTACCATTCTAAATTTACCATAACATGCCAGTATCATTAAGATGATACCATATGCAAAACTAATCATTTTAATGATCATCTGATAGCCTTATTGCCATCCCCTGACGCCGGAATGGAGGCAGTTTATATCAATTTAGGTCGTGCCCGAAATAATAATTGTCTTTTTGACGTTAAATCCTGCCAAATAGTTTTTTTATTAAAAATCTGTTGTTACATTAGTATACCAATTATAAACCACTACCGGGCTGTAGTATAAGATTATACTTATTCATACTGTATGAACGATCCTTTGGATGATACGCAATTATTGAAAAATATTGTGAATGACGACCGTATAAGTTTCAATGAACTTTACAGGAGGCATATGCACAATATATACAGCTATGTTCACTTGATATGCAAATCCAGGGAAACAACGGAAGAAGTGGTTCAGGATCTTTTTGTGAAGATCTGGATCAACCGTGAAAATCTCAGCCATGTCCTGCACTTCAAAGCCTATCTCTACCGTTCGGCCAGAAATTTACTGATGGATCGGGTCCGCAGGGCACAAATTGAACTGAAGGCAAAAGAACTGGCAGGTCAGCATGATGCAGATAATTCCGAGAGCTCCGATAGTATAGTGATCTGTAATCAATACAGGGAACTTACCAGGCAGGCCATCAGCAGGCTTCCCGAAAAACGGAAGCGCATCGTAGAGCTGAGAACACAGGAAGACCTGTCTTTGGATGAAATAGCGGCACAACTAAGTATCTCCAAATCTGTAGTCAAAAAACAATTGTACAGCGGGATGAATTTTGTACGTGACTATCTTCATAAGCTCGATCATTTGATCGTTTTGCTGTTGCTCCTGCGTTTGATTTCATAAGCACAACGGGCGTTGTTATTTCTGCAAGTCATCTGAGTTATCTTTTTTTTAAATCAAGGGGGCTTTTTCTTTTTCTCATTCGTCTCTCAACTGTATGGACGAAAAAGAGCTGAATATATTTCTTGAAAAATTCATGAAAAACCAGGTTTCGGCAACGGAACACCAGGCGTTTGTGGACTGGATGAGTTCTTTGCCGGAAGAAGAATCGAAGGCGATATTGCTGAGGTGCAGTTCTTTTTTTGAGCAGAATGCCAGCCTGTATGTGCCGCAGTACGATGAATTGGTAGAAGTTATCGAAGAAAAACTGGACGAGGCAGACTATCAGGAGGCGGCCGGGAAGCAAAGACCCGGCTACGGCTGGCTGCGCTATGCAGGTGCTGCCGCAGTAATCCTGATCTGCAGCGTATTGTCCCTGCATTTTTACAGGGCTAAACAAAAACACACAGACAGGCAAACGGTAGCTGCAAAATACAGAAAAATTGTTCCGGGCGGTAATAAAGCGGTGCTGACGCTGGCAGATGGCCAGCAGATTGTGCTGTCAGGCACATCAAACGGGCATTTACTGCGGCAGCATGGTGCGGTTGTAGATAAAGTCAAAGAAGGTGAACTGATCTACAGGAAGCAGGGCAAACAACCGCTTAGCCATAACCAGGGCCTGCAGGTCAATACGCTGGTTACCCCAAGAGGAGGCCAGTATAAGATCACGTTGCCCGATGGCAGTATGGTATGGTTAAATGCGGCAACTACATTGAAGTTCCCCTCAGTATTTAAAGGCACGGAGCGGCGGGTAGAACTAACTGGTGAAGCTTATTTCGAAGTGGCTAAAAATAAAGCCATGCCATTTATAGTGAGCGTAAACCATACTGAGGTAAAGGTTTTAGGAACACATTTCAATGTGATGGGCTATGCCGATGAACCTGCTACACGTACTACATTGTTAGAGGGTGCGGTAAAGATTATCAGCGGTTCAGACAGCAGGGATATCGTACCCGGACAGCAGGCCATTGTGGACCGTCTGATCAAAGTGCGTTCCGTAGATACATCGGAGGTGGTGGGCTGGAAAAACGGCAACTTTACCTTTGCGCATGAACGGATAGAAGTGGTGATGAACAAGATCGCCCGCTGGTATGATGTGGATATACAGTATCAGGGGAAAGTTACCCCTGAAGAGTTCGTGGGCGTCATCCCGCGTTCAAAAGACCTGGCAGATGTACTCCACAAACTGGAGCTCACCGGATTATTGAAATTTAAAATGAAGGAAAGGAGTGTGATCGTTATGAATTAAGAATTACTCCCCTGGTAAGCTTCATTCAGAAAAAACATAAGCCAGAGTGCTGCGAACACTCTGACTTGTTGTTTGGATAGCTTCCGATAGCATTACGTAAATAATATCAACCAAATATAAATCCAAACCTTACAAAGATATGAACTTTTATACGCTAACCGGGTATAGGTTTCCTGCCTGTATTCACAAATATCTCCTGGTTATGAAACTTACCTTTGTTTTAATGATTACTGCCTTGCTACAGGTTTCTCTGGCAAGTAATGGTCAGAACATAACCCTATCCGTAAAAAAAGCATCTGTAGAAAAAATATTCAAAGAGATTGAGCACCAGACAGGTTACCAGTTTCTTTATACCGCTCAAATGCTGGAAAACACAAAACCGGTTGACCTGAAGTTAAGCCGTGCTTCCCTGCGGGAGGCGCTTGAACTCTGTCTGAAAGATCAGCCCATCACTTACCAGATGGATGATAAAAATGTGGTCATCCAAAGGAAAACCACTCCTGAGGTGATCAATGAGAAAAAGGATATCACTGTCAGCGGAACGGTAACTGATAATGATAACCAGCCTATGCCCGGGGTAAGTGTTATGGTTAAAGGGACCAGGACAGGTACGCAAACCGACACAAATGGTAAGTATGCTATCCGTGTTCCCGATGGCAATGCGGTGCTGATCTTTTCTTCTATCGGGTATACCCCGCAGGAAGTACCTGTAGATGGCAGAACACAGATCAGTATCCAGCTTAAAGCTGACCTGAAATCGCTTGACGACGTAGTGGTGATCGGTTACGGGCAACAGCGGAAAGGAGATGTAACCAGTTCTGTAGCCACGATAAAATCTGAAAATTTTGTGAAAGCACCCGTTCTGGATGCCGGACAGCTCATCCAGGGTAAAGTAGCCGGGCTAACGATCTCCGCGCCAAGTGGCGATCCTACCTCCGGCAGCCAGGTTCAGCTGAGGGGTAATACTACGTTATTCGGCGCAAACTCAGATCCGCTTGTCCTTGTTGATGGAGTGCCCAGTACGCTGAAAACGGTTGCTCCTGAGGATATTGAATCCATAGATGTATTGAAGGATGGTTCTGCTGCGGCCATATATGGGGTACGCGGAACGAATGGGGTCATCATTATCACCACCAAAAGAGCCAGCGGCAAGTTTGCCAATACGGTGGAATACAGCGGCTCGGTGAGCACGCAGTCTATTTACCGGTCGCCCAAAATGCTGACCGCTGATGATTACAGGCAACAGATCGCCGCAGGCATCCGTGATAAATCTTACGACCTCGGTTCTTCGGTAGACTGGCTAAAGGAGATCACCAATGAAACCCCGATCACCAATATTCATAACCTGACTTTTCGTGGTGGCAATAGTAAAACGAATTACCTGGCTTCTGTGAACTACCGATCACTGAATGGGATCTTCCAGAAATCTGACAATACCACGCTCACCGCGCGTGCGGATATCAACCATTATATGCTGGATGACAAACTGAAGATCAATATCGGCATCCTCTCACAGCAGAACAAATATACCATGACAAATGATGTGGCATATTACCCTTCAAATACACCTTTCAATGGGTATACCTATCGCCAGGCCCTCATCCGCAATCCTACATCGCCACTGCGCGGTGCAGATGGTTACTACTTTGAAGAGCCTAATAACTTTGAGTATGATAACCCGGTGGCGAGGTTATATGAAAGTGACGGAAGGAACCAGAACAGCCTGCAGCGGCTTACTACGCAGCTCAGTTATAACCCCATCAAAGACCTGAAATTTAATGCACTCGGCTCCTACACGCGGTACAATGAAAATGCCGGGTACTCAGAAACCAAGCACAACATTTCTACCATCAGGAATAACCTGAACGGTTATGCAAGCATTGGAAGTAACCAGCGTATAGATCGTTTGATGGAGTTCACTGCGCAGTATGATAAGAAATTTGAGGATCATCGTTTTTCCATCCTGGGCGGCTACAGTTACCAGGAGAGCGAAGCACTGGTCTTTTTTGAACGTAACTATGATTTCCCCACAGATATCTTCGGGTATTATAATATCGCACAGGGCAGGGCTGCCGGCAGGGGCTTAGGTACATTGTACAGTAACTATGCCACTACCAACCTGATCAGTTACTTTAGCAGGTTAACCTACAATTATAAAGACAGGTACCTCTTGCTGGCCAGTTTAAGGAGGGAAGGCGCCAGCCAGTTCTACGGCGCCAAATCTCCCTATGGTAATTTTCCTGCAGTACAGATAGGATGGAGAGTGACCGAAGAAAGTTTTATGCAAGGCCAGAAGTTCTTTGATGATATCAAGATCAGGGCGGGTTATGGTGTAACAGGGAACCAGCCGGTGAACGGGTTTGGTGCTGTTGCTTTATTGAATTACGGCGATTACTTTCTGTCCAACGGGCAGTGGATCCAGGCGCTCGGTCCCTCACAGAATCCCAATCCCGATCTGAGATGGGAGGAAAAACATGAAACGGATGTTGGGGTAGATTTCAGTATGTTAAAAGGACTTGTCACCGGTACCGTAGATTTGTATGACCGCAAGATCAAAGGCCTTTTGTATGATTACCAGGTGCCGAGCCCGCCAAATCTGTACAATACTACCCGTGCAAATGTAGGTACCATGCAGAATAAGGGTATCGAGGTGCTGATCAATATTACGCCTATCCGCAAAAAGGACTTTGAATGGACCACCAGTTTTAACTTCTCTACCAATTCGAATAAACTGGTCAGCTTGTCGAATGACCTTTATCAGGCTACCAGTGATTATTTTACGACAGGGAATACGGGCTCTCCGATCACCACCTTTACCAATATTGTCCGTATAGGGCAGAATATCGGTGATTTCTATGGGTTCAAGGTCCTTGGTGTTTCTGCCGATGGAAAGTGGATTTATGAAGGGAAGAATGGCGAGGAAGTACCTTACGATCAGTTTAATCATTCTTTTGAAGAGAAAAAGGTGCTGGGCAACGGTCTGCCAAAATATTATGCCGGATGGAACAATAACGTCAGGTATAAAGACTTTGACCTGTCGGTTACCATGCGTGGTGCTTTTGGTTACCAGGTGCTCAACTTTCAGCGCATGTATTATGAAAACACCAGTGTGCAGAACTATAACCGTTTAAAATCGGCCTATGATCCCGTTTTTGGAACAGCGGTGCTGAACAAAAACATGCCGCTGGAATTCAACAGTTATTATGTTGAGAATGGCGATTTCTGGAAGGTGGATAACATCACCTTAGGGTATACTTTCAATCATTTAAAGTCTAAGTACATCCATAACCCGAGGATTTACGCTTCCTCACTGAACTCTTTCGTGATCACTGGTTATAAAGGAATTGATCCGGAAGTAGACAGGGGCGGCCTTGCGCCGGGAAATGATAACCGCGATAAATATCCAACAGCAAGGACGTTCACCCTTGGTTTTTCTACAAATTTTTAACTGATTCAAGATGAGAACTAAATATATTTTAAGTGGCATGCTTTTAAGCAGTGCACTGCTTGTCCTGCTTGCGTCCTGTACCAAACTGAAGGATGAGAATTACAGTACCATCATTACCGGCCAGTTTAATCCTACCAGTCAGGATGTGGATGCCCTGGTTGGAGCAGGTTATACCTATTGGCGCCCGCTCATGTTAGGCCGCAGCAATAACTCAATTTTCAGGACGAGCGAGATCTCCAGTGACGAGGCCGTACTTCCTGCACGCCCGAACGGATGGGTGGATGGCGGCGGGTACCGGAGGGTTCATGAACACAAATGGACGTCTGATGAGGACAATTCTTACCAGATCTGGAACAATGCCTTTGCGGGCATCACCACCTGTAACCGGCTGATCTTCCAGATTGAAAGCGGGAACATCCCTGTTACTACGGGAAAAGACGCAACGATCGCAGAAGTAAGGGTGTTAAGGGCCTCTTATTACTATGCGCTTTGTGACTTCTTTGGCAATGTCCCTATAGTAGATAAATTTGATCTCCCGGTAGGATTTCTGCCTGCCCAGAGTACACGTGCACAGGTATATGCTTTCATTGTGAAAGAGATCACAGAGAGTTTGCCCAACCTTACTAAAGCCAATACAGCAGCTACCTACGGTCGTTTCAACTATTGGGCTGCCAATGCCTTACTCGCAAAGGTATACCTCAATGCACAGGTTTATACCGGTACACCGGCCTGGGCCGAGTGTATTGCCTCTTGTAACGAGGTCATCAATTCAGGAACCTACATTTTAGAGGCCGACCAAAAGAGTGTGTTTTTAACGCAGAATGAAAACTCCAAGGAGATCATTTTTGCCATTCCTTTTGATGAGCAATATACCCCTGATGGTGCAAATGCTTTTACCCTGCATATGGAAACCCTGCAGCCTGAAAATCAGCAGACCTATAACTTCCAGAATTCGCCATGGGGCGGAATCTGTGCCACGCCTCAGTTCATCAATACCTTTGATCCTGATGACAGCCGTTTAAAAGATGATTTTGTACAGGGCCAGCAGTATACTTCAAGCGGTGGTGTGATCCTCTGTACCTTTGGTGCCAACAATGGGCAGCCCTTAAAGTATGTGAACGAAGTTCCGGGAGTAGATTCTTCTGAAGAGGTGCATGGCTACCGCCTGGGTAAATTTGAATACAAGAAAGGGGCGCTGGTAGGACTGAGCAATGACTTCCCGTTACTGCGTTATGCAGATGTGCTGATGATGAAAGCAGAAGCTTTGCTCAGGACAGGTGATGCCGGAGGGGCTGCAACGCTGGTCACCCAGGTCAGGCAAAGGTCATTCGGCAGTAACCCGGCAAAAGCTACTGTAACCGCTGCACAGCTGTTGCTCGGAAGCTCCTATGACTACGGGCTGCGGAACCATTTGCGCAGCACTGCTGAAGGAGGAACGGATATCCAGTACGGGCGTTTCCTTGATGAGCTTGGCTGGGAATTCACCACTGAAGGCAGGCGGCGGCAGGACATGATCAGGTTTGGAATTTATACCAGGAAATCCTGGTTCTCCCATTCTCCCAATGGAGACTACAGGACACTGCTGCCGATCCCTAGAAATGAGATCTCGAAAAACCCGAACCTGAAACAGAATGCCGGATATTAATCAAAGTATATTGATGTCTGTATATCTAAGTATATAGATGTGTTACGGGACTGGTGGTTGATCAAGATCACCAGCCCGATAAAATATTCAAAAGAAGTGTCAATAAGCGTATGATTTTGTTAAATTTAGAGATATGAAGAGTAAAGCGATTTTAATCTTACTGGCTATCATTGCCAGTAACTTAGCCTTTGGACAGCAAAGGGATTACCCCATCCAGCCTTTATCTTTTACAAAAGTAAAACTGGACGATACCTTTTGGCTGCCAAGGATAGAAACAAACCGCACCGTGACCATTCCGGCCTCCTTTGCCAGGTGTGAAAACACCGGCAGGGTGAAAAACTTTGAGATGGCCGCCGCCAGAAAAGGCAAGTTTTGCACGGTGTTCCCTTTTGATGATACAGACATCTATAAAACCATAGAAGGGGCTTCCTATTCTTTGGCCATGCATCCTGATGCGAAGCTGGATGCTTATGTGGATTCGCTGGTCACTAAGGTTAAAAATGCGCAGGAACCAGATGGTTATCTCTATACCGCACGTACCATCGATCCTTTACATCCGCATAAATGGTCCGGCCCGGAACGCTGGGTAGAAGAGAACAACATGAGCCATGAGCTGTACAATTCGGGGCATCTGTTTGAAGCCGCTGCCGCCCACTACCAGGCTACCGGCAAACGCAACTTCCTTGATATTGCGCTACGCAACGCAGACCTGCTGGTGCAAACCTTTGGCCCTGCCAAAAGACACGTAGCCCCGGGGCATGAGATCGTTGAAATGGGCCTCGTCCGCCTGTACCGTATCACAGGGAAACAGGACTACCTGCAGCTGGCAAAATTCTTCATAGATGAACGTGGCAAAAGGGTATACGATAAGAAAAGTGCCGATGTATGGAAAAACGGAAGTTATTTCCAGGATGATGAGCCCGTGACGGATCAGGACGAGGCCGAAGGACACGCCGTCCGCGCCATGTATCTGTATAGTGGTATGGCTGACGTGGCTGCATTAACAGGAGATAAAGCTTATATCGATGCGATTGACCGGATCTGGGACAACATGGTCGGTAAAAAGATCTATGTGCAGGGCGGAATAGGTGCCGTGCCAAGCGGGGAACGTTTTGGAGAGGATTACGATCTGCCAAATGCAACGGCCTATAACGAAACCTGTGCGGCCATCGGCAATGTGTTCTGGAACCAGCGGATGTTCCTGCTGCATGGCGATTCCAAATATGTGGATGTGATGGAAAAGGTACTGTATAACGGGCTGATCTCGGGTGTAGGGCTGGACGGTAAATCCTTCTTTTACACCAATGCCTTACAGGTAACCAAAGGTTTTACACATAAAGCACTGGAAGCCGGGCGCTCGGGATGGTTTGAATGCTCCTGCTGCCCTACAAATATAGCGCGCTTTTTACCCTCATTACCGGGTTATATTTACGCCCAGCGCGGTAAGGATACCTATATCAATTTATACATCAGCGGCACGGCCGATCTGAAAATAGCCGATCAGCCTGTTACAATCGACCAGCAGAATAACTACCCATGGAACGGCCTGCTGACCTTCCATGTATCCCCTAAAGCTGAACAGGAATTTACACTGCATTTCCGTCTTCCCGGCTGGACAAACAACCAGGCAATTCCTTCTCCGTTATACAGTTTTAACAAACAGCTCCCTTCAGCAATAGTGATCAAGATTAACGGCCAGCCGGTTAAATATACTACCGAGGCAGGATATGCAGTGATTTCCCGTACCTGGAAACCGGATGACCTGGTTCAAATGGATCTTCCCATGCCGGTACGGCAGGTGGTGGCCAGTAAAAACGTGAAAGATGATTTCGGAAAGGCAGCCCTGCAAAAAGGGCCAATCATTTATTGTGCAGAATGGAAAGACAATGGTGGCAGGGTAAGCAACCTGATATTGCCCTCAAACGCCATTTTTAAAACACAGTTTGAGCCAGATCTTCTGGGGGGCGTAAATGTGTTGAAAAGTAAAGCCTTCACTGCTATTCCGTACTATGGATGGGCTAACCGTGGCGAGGGCGAAATGATGGTATGGTTCCCTTCATCTAAACTTCCTGCAGGTAAAGCGCCTGCGGTTAAACAAACAAAGGATATTGAATAAAAATAAGCTGATTTGGTTTAAGGTACTGGCGCTGCTGCTGCCAGTAATTATTTTATGCCTGACGGAACTCATGCTCAGGCTGTTTAATTACGGGCATACCACCGCACTGTTTGTAAAAGACCCGGATGATAAGAGCTGTATGGTGATGAACCCTTATGCTTCTGCAAAATTTTTTTCCGATTCGGTCAATGCAACCAGGGGTAACCATGAGCAGTTCAAAATTGTTAAGGCACCAGGCACCTTCAGGATCTTTGTTTTGGGTGAATCTACTACAGTGGGTTATCCCTATATGCACAATGGTTCTTTTCACCGCTGGTTACAATACCGGCTGATGCATACCTTCCCTGAGCGTAATTTCGAGGTGGTCAACGTGTCCCTCACTGCGGTAAACTCCTATACGGTTTTAGATTTTGCCCGGCAGATCATTCCCTACCAGCCTGATGCGGTATTGATTTATGCGGGCCATAATGAATATTACGGTGCACTCGGGATAGGCTCTACGAGCAGGATTGCAGGGAAGCCCTTTTGGATAAGGACTGTCGTAAAGTTACGTGAGCTGCGGTTGGTACAACTGATAGAAAACGGGATCCAGGGTATACAGAAAGTACTCGGCGGCGCGCGTACGGACACCCGTGATAACCTGATGAAACGTATGGCTGCCAGTCAGGAAATAGCTGATGGATCGGCAGATTACCGGCAGGGAATAATGCAGTTTAACCAGAATATGACTGAGGTGTGCAGGATACTGTCGGCAAAACATATTCCCGTGTTTTTAAGCACGCTGGTCAGTAATGAGAAAGACCTGAAGCCTTTCATCAGTGCTTCAGGCCCACGTTCTGCAAACAGGTATTACCAGTTGGCCCATACCTCTTATGCCAGAGGCGATTACAGATCTGCAAAATCTCAATATATACAAGCCAAAGAAGCTGACCTCCTGCGTTTCAGGGCGCCGGAGGCGATGAATGCTGCTATCAAAAAGATTGTTACCCAATATTCCGGGGTTTACCTGACGGACAGCAGAAGCCTGTTCGAACGGAATTCTCCTCATGGCATTTTGGGTAAGGAAACATTGCTGGAACATGTTCATCCCAATTTACTGGGTTACGCATTAATGAGTGATGCCTTTTACCAGAAAATGAAACAGAGCCACTTGTTAAGGCCCGCAGCCGGCACCGAAATGTCTTTTGAACAGCTGCTGAAACAAATGCCCGTGACTAAGGTAGATTCCCTGTATGGGGCCTGGCAGATCATGATGCTGAAAACCGGCTGGCCGTTCAATATACCCATTCCAAAAGATTTTAAGCGGGGCGGGGGAATGGATGAAAAAATAGCAGGGGCACTCGCTGTTGACCGGATCAGCTGGGCCGATGCAATGGACAACCTGTTCAGGTACAGTATGAAGATCAATGATAAGGCAACAGCACTAAAAACCACGGAAGCCCTGATCCTGGAAAACCCGTACCATATCAGATACTATATTTATGCGGGCAGACTGTCTTTTGAAACGCAGGATTTTAACCAGGCACTGTTCTATTTTAAGAAGGCCTGGATGCTCGAACCGTCTATGGCAAACCTGCAGAACCTATACCTGCTGTGTTTAAAAACCGACCGTCCGGAAGAGGCATTGGCCTGCCTGAACAAACTCGCATCCGGTAATGCTTCCGGGCAGGGCATAAATTGGGCAGCATCAATGATCAGGGCGATCATCCGGCTAAAGCAGCAGGGTGCCCTGATGCCTGATAGCTCAAAGAACCGCATCGCATCGAACTACAGACAGTTAAACGCCGAAGAAGCAGCAGTTAAATACGAAAGCAAATGAAAAAGAACCAGACGCTTAAGAGAATATAAAGATGGAAAAGAAGATCAATACCAGCAACCGTAAATTTGGCCTTTTGATGGGGACTGTGTTTTTGCTGCTCACCATTTATTACGTGACCTTGAAACATGCATTCCTGCCGGTTTTACTTGTAGTTTCCATTAGCTTTTTCTGTGCTGCGCTATTAATACCCCGTATTTTGTATCCCTTAAACCGGAGCTGGACCAGATTTTCAGCAACCCTTGGGATCTTAAACACATGGATTATCCTAACCTTGTTATACCTGCTCATCATTACGCCGCTGGGTTTACTGATGAAGGCCCTGGGAAAAGATGCATTAAAACTAAAACTTCAGAAAAAGGCAGCTACCTATTGGGATAAAGCTGCTGCCGTAGAAGGAAGTTCTGTTAAACAACAATTCTAATCTGAAACAAATGGATGTGATCGTAGAGTTTTTGGTATTCCTGAAGAACCGGAAGAAATATTGGCTCTGGCCTTTATTTATTCTGTTGCTGATCCTGAGCCTGCTGATCGTTTTTGCCCAGGGATCTGTTTTAGGACCTTTTATTTATTCTTTATTTTAGAAGGAATGTATATACTGGGGATCTCAGCTTTTTTTCATGACAGCGCAGCCTGTTTGCTCAAAGATGAGGAGATCATTGCCGCGGCGCAGGAAGAGCGGTTTTCAAGGCCGAAAAATGATGAATCTTTCCCTGTACAGGCCGTCAGCTGGTGTTTGCGGTTTGCAGGTATTGAACTGACGGATGTAGACCATGTGGTTTTCTACGAAAAACCTTTCCTGAAGTTTGAGCGCCTGCTGGAGACCCATCTGAATTTTGCCCCCTTCGGCCTGAATGCTTTCTTAAAATCCCTGCCTGTCTGGCTCAAAGACAAGCTGTTTATCAAAAAAAACATCAATGCGCAGCTGCATCAGATCGATCCCCTGTGGGGGAAAAACAACGAGATTCTGTTTGCTGACCACCATCAATCGCACGCTGCCTCCGCATTTTTTCCTTCCCCTTTTAATGATGCAGTAATCTTAACCGTTGATGGTGTAGGGGAATGGGCTACCACAACTGTTTCAAAAGGGAGCGGCAATCACATTGAGCTGCTCAAAGAGATCAGGTTTCCGCATTCACTGGGGCTGCTTTATGCTGCATTTACCGCCTACCTTGGGTTTAAGGTCAATTCTGACGAATATAAAGTAATGGGCCTGGCTGCCTACGGACAACCGCAATATACGGCGCTCATCTACCAGCACCTGGCAGACGTTAAAACAGATGGCTCCTTCTGGATGGATATGACCTATTTTAACTACTGCGCGGGATTAACGATGACAAACAAGAAATTCCACCGGTTATTTGGTGCAGATCCGCGCAGGCCCGATGAGGAGGTAAATCAGTTCCATAAAGATATTGCATGTTCCATACAAAAAGTGACAGAAGAGATCATGCTTTCCCTGACACGGGATATCTTTCAGCAATATCCTGCTGAAAATCTTTGTATGGCAGGTGGGGTAGCTTTAAACTGTGTCATTAATACCGCGATACTCAGGCATTCCGGATTTAAAAACATCTGGATACAGCCCGCAGCCGGAGATGCCGGGGGAGCTGTAGGAGCAGCTTTTACAATATACTATCAGTATCTTGAGAAGGAGAGGCGCGTAACTTTAAATAAAGATAAGATGAAAAGCGCTTTGCTGGGGCCGGCTTTTACCGAAGCCGAAGTGGAAGAAGCTTTGGCTGCCGGAAATCTGTCCTGGAACCGCCCTTCCCACTTTTATAAGGAACTGGCACAATGCCTGGCGGAAGATAAAGTGGTAGGGTATTTCAACGGCCGCATGGAGTTTGGCCCGCGGGCATTGGGATGCCGGAGTATACTGGCCGATGCAAGAAATGCAAACATGCAGCAGCTGCTGAACCAGAAGATCAAATTCAGGGAAACCTTCAGGCCCTTTGCCCCGGCAATACTGGAAGAGTTTGCAGATGATTATTTCTTTAACATGCAGCATAGCCCCTACATGTTATTTGTTGCACAGACCATAACAGATACCGTACCTGCGGTAAAACATATCGATGGGACTGCGCGTGTACAAACCGTAAATGCTGCAGACCATCCAGATTTCTATAAAGTGATCCGTGCTTTTTATGAATTAACGGGTTGCCCGTTGGTGATCAATACTTCGTTCAATGTCATGAATGAGCCTGTGGTTTGCTCCCCTCAGGATGCTATACGGTGTTTTAAACAAACAAATATGGACGTTTTGGCCATAGAAGGTATGCTGGTTTACAAATGATCTGTTGCGGAGCAGAAGTAAAGATATCTATGTTTATAGCTATAAAGAATAATTGCAGGACTATCCTGTTACATAGCTACAAACAAGCTACAGGTTGCTCATATTAGGATGATTACTTTAGATGCAGCCTCAATCCACAGGATACATTTTATTGGAAAAATAATTGTTTTCCTAAGATTAATATATTGATCCGATAATTTTTAAGATTGAAATCACGTTATATTTATAATGCAGAAACATACAGCCTGCCATGAGTCTGTCTGAAGGTGGATAAGCTGTTGAAAAAAATATCAAAATAAAATATACTAATTTGGTAGACTATTATTATATTTGCTCTCAGTAAACAGTTCTTAAATTTATTTACTTATCCAGAAAGACTGAGGGAAGGGCCCTGTGAAGTCTTAGCAACCTGTATTTAACAAGGTGCTAAATCCTTCCGCTAGTATAGCGGATAGATAAGATTATTTCCATCTGACTCTCTGAATAAGTAGTATTTATCACCTTTAAAAATTGATGGAAATGAAAATTTATCTTGACAATGCAGCTACTACACCCTTAAGCATCGATGTTTTTCAGGCTATGCAGCCTTACTTTTTCGAAAACTTTGGCAATCCTTCATCTGCGCACCATTACGGAAGGGAGGCCAAAACAGCAGTTGAACATTCCCGGGCTGTGATTGCCGAACTGTTAAATACAACACCTGATCATATTATCTTCACTTCCGGTGGCACCGAAGCAGACAATACTGCAATACTGTCCGCCATCCGCGGTAACCAGATCAAACTGGCCATCACTACGCCGTTTGAGCATCACGCTGTACTGAATACCTTAAAGACCCTGCAGCAGAACGGCGAGATCAACCTGGTTTATTTAAAACATGATGAAAGAGGCAATCTGTCCCTGTCTCACCTTGACCAGTTACTTGCTGCGGGTGAAAAGGCTTTTGTTTCGGTAATGCACGGAAATAATGAGGTAGGTAATTTAAACGATATTGATGAGATTGCCCGGGTCTGTAGTAAGTACAGTGCTGTTTTTCATTCAGACACTGTACAAACCATGGGCCAATACCACTATGATACCAGAAGGCTTAAAGCAGATTTCCTGGTAGGTTCTGCGCATAAATTTCACGGGCCTAAAGGAGCCGGGTTTTTATACAAAAGTACTGCAGCTCCGATAAAGCCCTTTATCAACGGAGGCGCACAGGAAAGCAGCCAGCGGAGCGGAACAGAAAATGTAACAGGCATCGTCGGCCTGGCAAAGGCACTGGAACTCGCCTACGAGAACAGGGACACCTACCAGAAACATATCAGCGACCTGAAGGACAGAATGATCCTTAAACTCACCAATACCATTCCCGGAATTCACTTCAACGGAAATTCAGCTCAGAAGAACCTCAGTCTCTCTACAGTGCTGAGTGTGGCCGTCCCGCAATCCCTTACCGGTCAGTCTCCCCTGGACTATCTGGATGTGCATCAGATCTGTGCTTCAGGCGGTAGTGCATGCAGCAGCCATTCTGCCGCAGGGTCACATGTATTAAGTGCCCTGGGAAATGATCCCGGACGCAGCACGGTCAGGTTTTCTTTCAGCAGGTATAATACCGCCGAAGAGATCGATTATGTGGTAGACAGACTGGCAGAACTTTTTAAGTTATCACCAGCTCCATTTGAATATTACAGCGTTCGTACGGCGTAGCCCGTCCCGCTACTTTCTCAAAACCCAGTTTATGGTATAAATTAATAGCAGGTTTCAAAAGGGTGTTGCTTTCCAGGTAAAGTTTGGCAGCACCCAGCGTTCTTGCTTTTTCAATAATTGCCTGGCCCAGCAACCAGCCAATGCTTTTGCCCTGTACCCGGGGTGAAACAGCCATTTTTGCCAGTTCAAAATCGTAATCGGGATCATTCATTTTCACCAGCGCACAAACGCCTGCCGGTTCGCCGTCAAAGAGGGCAATCAGGATGCTTCCTCCCTTATTCAGAATGTATCCCTCCGGATCATCCAGGGCTTTGTAATCTGCTGCTTCCATTTTGAAATAGGTTGAGATCCATTCTTCGTTCAGGTCCCTGAAGGCAGACTGGTACTCAGGCTTGTAGTCTACGATCTCAACTTTTCCGCTTTCGCGTTTTTTCCGCTGTTCCTTCACCCTGGCAAACAGAGATTTCTGCTCCAGGATAAACTCCCATTCTCCAATTGCTTTCCACAGGTCATGACTGGCGTGTTCAGAGATCTGTTCAATGGCAGATTCGATGTCAGTATACTGATCTTTTATCTTTTCGCTGATCTCGTTTCCTTTCCTGGAAAGTTTGACAATATTCCTCCTGCCGTCTGTGCGGTCTTTTTTCTCCGTGACGAAGCCTTTTTTTGCCATCTCGCTGATGATCTTGCTCACCGACGGGTGGGAATGCCCAATCTCTTTTGCAATGGAGGTAATGGTTTTTTCTTCGCCCTGTGATAAAACATAAAATACCGGGAACCATTTCGGCTGCAGGTCCACGTCATACAGCTTATATATGTGGGCAGCATCTTCTGTTATTTTTTCTGTGAGCATCCGTAGCCTGCTGCCAATTGCCACCTTGCCAACTTTATTAAAGAAATCCATTCGTATCTAATTATGTAATCGGTTACGCAAATATATATAATCTTAGGATTTATTCCAATAAGTTTTATTTTACAGGGCCAGTGACCGGGCCTAAAAAAAGCGGTGCGCATGGTTTCTTCCCTGATGTACCTGAAATAAGCAAAGGATTTATCATTGCCAGTGAAGGGGTTAAAAAAGGAGTTGTTCTGGAGTCTATCGGGCTGGAAGATGTAGCGCCGATGGTTGCAAAGCTATTAGGCATCAGCCTGGTCAATCCGGATGGGGAAAGCAGTAATACAATTTCTAAAATAATCGCTTTCCTGCTGTAGCGCCAACAATACTCGTATTTAAACAGTCCTTTATTTTATAGGGGACTGTTTAATTTACGATAAGGTTGGATGTCTTATGCCTTTTCAGTTTCTGCCGGAACTTCTTCCGCCTTGGCTGCTTTAGTTTTTTGTTTTTTTGAAGATGGCGCTTGCGGTGTTTCCACTACAACCTCAGCTGCTATGGTCTGATTTCCATTTTCAATGATAGCTGATTTATCAATTTTGATATCTTTAGAAAGTTTTTTTGCCAATTGTTTTGATCCTTTCTCTATATCTTTATTTAATTTCTTTGATCCTTCTCCGAATTTGGAGGCTATTTCTTTCAACCCTGCAACTAAACTTAACCTAATATCTTTCTTAGCAGTTTTTCTGGCTGATTTTACCAGGGATTTGAGCTTGCTTTTTTTCATATTTCTTCGCTATTATTCCAAAGATATATGATATCAATGTTATCTGTATATTATATTTATGTTAACTATTCTGATTTACTTAACATTAGACTTTCTTTTTCCTAAATTCCGGTCACAATAAGAAATCATTACCATACCGTTAAATGATAAGTTTGATAGTATCAATACAAATCCGGCGGTGTACATTTGTTGCAGGTTAAGTAGTTAATTAACCTGGTAGGGCGCTGGCAGGCAGCATGCTGAGGGTTCGACTCCTTCCTCTACAGCTATCGATAAATCTTATGGACATCAATTACCCAATTGCAGGTATTGTCCTGCTGGCAATGATTTTACTGGTTGTTTTCCTGGTCAGGAGAAACCGGAAAGACGAGAAAACTTTTGAAAAAGAAATGAGTGAATCGGAGCTGAAACCTGAAAAACATAAGGAAGATCAGCGCTGAGCCCCGATGGATTGCTGATGTTTTAAAACAAAAAAGGATTTATTCTGATGCCTCTGATTGCCCATTTTCACTGGCAGCATCAAAATAAATCCTTTTTACGGTTTGAACGGCTCTGCCTATTTATGCAGTGAGCGTTTTCTGAGATAATTCAGCATCATCAGCGGCCTGTCGGTCTGTAATACCGTGGCACCATGACTGATCAGCCAGTCCCAGCTGTCTTTGGTATTTCCGTCATCAAAGGCCAGGTCATCTTCATGGCCCGCATTTAGGCTTGCCCAAAGGGAATTGTACCAGATCTTTGAGCCATGTACATTAATAAAACTGTTATTGGTCAGTAATGCAGAGGTATCTGTACCGAAGTTCAGTTCAAACGCTACCGGTTTGATGGCTTTTTGATAGTCTTCAATCATTTTCTTTGCGCCTGGCTTGTCAAGATTTACTATGGCCATAAAGGTAATGCTGTCCAGGATTGCCGGGTAAAGTGCTTTCAGTTCCGGATAGGTGATATCTGTTTTGAACAGTGCCTGTTGCAGCGTACCTGTTTTCTTCAGGATTGCGTAGGCTTCATTGTAGTATTTAATGCTTTTGTCCAGATTGACGAGCACTTTACCCTTAGCTAATATCATCACTTCTTCCAGGGTAGGGATGGTATGTCTGGTTGGCCTGCCCAGACCGTTTCTCAAATGGAATTTTTTGATTTCGGCCAGCGTATAGTCTGAAGGTTTTCCTTTGCCGTCAGTAGATCTGTCGATGGTATTGTCATGCATGATCACAATTACGCCATCGCTCGTTTTGGCCAGGTCTACCTCAATCATATCCACGCCCATTTCGATGGCGAGTTTATAAGCCTCCAGTGAATTTTCAGGGGCATTTCTCCAGTCGCCACGGTGTGAAGCAACCAATACTTTTTTTGTGGAAGGGTCATGAAGCTGTTTGATCAGTTCGTTTACCTGTCCGAATGCTGTTGAAGCAGATACCAGCAGCAGGATGATGGGAATGAGTTTGAATAGTGATTTCATTTATGTTCTAATATGGCATAAAGGTAACCTGAAGAGCACAAAAGAGGGTTAATAAAATATTAACAAACCTGAATGAATTGGTTAAAAAGCCACAAGAATTTCAATTCACCGATACATTTCAGCTATTCATCGTTACACCGTTGAGTTGTAACGGAATTATTACCTGTTTTGTTCATCAATCAGGTAAGGCATGGAAAAATTAATCACCGTTGTTATTCAGGAGGGCAGTTTGTCAAATATTTTCAGAGATACGCTCGTGCTGGGCATGGAGCATATCAAAGATGGGAATGATTACCTGCTGTTTTTACTGGTCTTGCTGCTGCCCCTTCCATTGCTGCGCTCAGGTGCTGAGTGGGGGGCATACGGAGGCATTAAATTTAGTTTGCTGCGCATGCTGAAAGTTGTGGCGGCGTTTAGCATCGGGCATTCAGTTACGCTGTTAATAGGTGCTGCGGGCATGCTGCATTTTTCCGAGCGGTTTGTTGATATACTCATTGCGGTGAGTATTATCATTTCTGCATTTCATGCGATAAGGCCGGTCTTTACCGCCAGGGAACTGTACATCGCTGCCGGCTTTGGCTTGATCCATGGAATGGCATTTACCGCAACACTGGCAGGTTTTAACCCCGGGGGCGGAAATATAGCACTCAGCGTATTCGGTTTTAGCCTCGGTATTGAGCTCATGCAGTTTTTTGTGATTGCCTTAACTGTTCCGTGGCTGATCATTCTGAGTTCCAGGAACAGGTATACCAATTTACGGGTTAACGCGGCTATTGCAGCCATTGTGGCCTCTTTTGGATGGATAGTACAAATGATAACGGGGGAGCCGAATATGGCGATGGAAATTGTTCAGGGCCTTGCTGCATATTCCTGGGTACTGATATTGCTGCTGGCTTTGGCGGCTGTATGGAGTGCCGCGAATAGAAATGCCTTACCTGTTCAGGATGTATGCCAGTTTGATGGCATCAAGGTAGATCAGGAATAATTTCCCTTTGATAGTTTTTCCTTTAATGGTTTTTAAAGATCTCATAAGTTCCGGGCTGTTTATATCTCTGTAGTTATTGCATCTTATCATCTGATGGGTACCATACATATAGTGTGCCAATTCTGTATACTATTGATCTTTATGGTGTTAAAATTTGTGTTGTCGTTTTTGTTATAGTTTTTGCGGGATACCGCCGGATATTATTATTAAAATATAACTATCTGTATATCAGTCGTCAATTGGTGTTTTTTTTGCCGGGCGCGAGGGGCCGTCAGTATCATGGGCCGGTCTGTAACAGATAAAGCTTTGTCAGATCCCTGCGGGCGTAACAAAGCTTTATCTATAAATTGTTGATTAGAAAACACTCAGTCTGAGGTTAATTTCAAAGGTTCCGTTTGCATCGCGGCGGAGTGCGGAGGTCTCCGTAGTATAAGCTGCATTGATGTTGATCCACTGGTATTGAATTCCAACGCCAAAGGTGGTGCTTTTTGTGGTGTAATAGATTGCCAGCGGCCCATTCCGGGGTTTAAATGAGTGATAATCAAATAAAACGGACATTCACTTTGTTCAGTTTATTCAGCCGGATTTTGTAATTTTACCGGCATGTCAGAGAAGGATAGGCGCATGCCCGGAATACTATATTCCTGTTATTCACAGACCAGCAGGGACGGGGAGCAGTTTGCGCCTCATCATAGTTTCAGCTATATTTTTTCGGGTGCCTCGGAATTATTTGTCTCCGGTACGAATTATAGGTTTAACCAGGGAGAGTTCAGGTTCGTGAGGAAAAATCAGCTGGTCAGGTTTGTGAAACACCCTCCGGCAGGGGGAGAATTCAGGACAATTTCGGTAAGGCTGGATGAAGTTACGCTGCGCAGTATGAGCAGCGAATATGATTGGAGTATGTCGCAGGAATATAAGGGAGAGAATGTCCTTTTGTTAAGGCCTGTGCCATTACTGACCAACTATATCGACTCTCTTTCGCCCTATCTGAATGTTGATACGCCTGTCAATGATGTTATCTCCGGCCTCAAGGTCAAAGAAGCGGTTCTGCTATTGCTGGAAACCAATCCGGTATTAAAAGATGTGCTGTTTGATTTCAGCGAACCCGGAAAGATAGACCTTGAAGCCTACATGAATGAAAACTACAGGTTTAATGTGGCGCTCAGCAGGTTTGCTTATCTCACCGGCAGAAGCCTCTCTACTTTTAAAAGAGATTTTGAAAGGATATTTCGCACTACGCCCAACCGCTGGCTGCAGCAAAAAAGGTTAAGTGACGCATATTACCTGATCAAAGAGAGAGGTTTAAAGTCATCCGAAGTTTATCTTGAAGTAGGGTTTAAAGACCTTTCCCATTTTTCGCAGGCTTTTAAAAAGGCTTACGGCATGGCACCTTCAAGGTAGGGCAGGCTTAATTCCCGCCTGTAAATTTCTTCAGTTCTATGCGGTCCTGTACAGACTTTGGTAAGGCAGAGAGCAGGTCATAACCGGTTACTTTTTCGATATTCCTTACCGTACAGAGGTAGTTCATCCAGTTTGGCGTGATGCTGTCGTCATTCGGGGTATCAATTGCAATTAACCTCGTATCATTGCCTATTCTTTGCAGGTCATGATCTCCCTGCGGGATGATGACCACCACCTTCCATATATGTGAAGGAACGTTGATCCGTCCATCGTCAATGGTTTCAGCATATCCTTTTTTGCCTGTGCCGCCGGTTCCGTAACTTCCCATGATCACGTAGGCCTCGTTTCCTCTTTTTACCTGCGTTCTGCAGTAGCTTTCCAGGTGCTCCCAGGTATGCTGGTTGTTGTTGGGTGCCTGTGGAATGATGTTGTCCATCAGGAAAGTTGAAGAGTTGGCTGCGGTTGAGCTGGTGCGGTCGCCACTCGGACAGTTGTGCCCTTTGTCAAAGCCGGAGCCTCTGTAACTGGTGTTATTTGCTTCATACCAGCCCTGTGGCAGATCGGTGTCCGGTCTGAAATTATTTGAGCGGTCGGCATGGCCGAGGTCTTCTGCGCCGATATGCCAGCTCACCCAGTTGGGTTCAGCTTTGCTGCTGTTGTAGCTTTCAATATAGTATTTGTGGTCAATCAGGTAATTATCTGCATTCTCTGTACCGGATGTTGCACCGCTTGGGTTTCCCAGCAGGAGATGATCAGTGCTATCGGCCTGACGGGTATTGCTGCTTCCGGTCTGATCAGAATTGCTGCTGTCAGGCAGTTCAATGTCTTTTGGAACGGCGGGGGCTGTTCCGGGTTTGGGGCTCAGTGTAGCGTGGTGTCCGTAACTGTTGAAATTAGTTTGTTGCGACTGCTGGCAGCTTTCGCCTGACAGGACGATCGCGATGATAGGTAAAAGTATCTTTTTATAGTTCATTTCAAATAGTGTAGCCTGGCGCAAAGCTAAATTAAAGGGAGAATTTATCAGGAAGTTAAAACGTTTTTTTTGCTCAAATTAAAAGATCAAATAATCAGCAGCAGTTTGGCTGATTAAAATAATAAATATTTTATGACGAAATTTAGGATATTACAATTATAGTATATACCTTTAATATTAAAGAAAAACACACACCAAAATAGAAGCCCTGCAGTTTAAACTCAGGGCTTCGCTTTTCGCGTTACTCAAATATGTTATAAGGCACTGATTCTTATCATTATCTTATCTTTATCTCCTTCCGGATATCAACAAAAAAAACCTCGGCAGATTTGTTATAAAATTGATAATTTAGCCCTGCAATACAGGCTATGCAATTCATCTGGCCTGATCATCATTTTTTATTATACCATGTTAACAGTAGAAAAGATAGGCGGCACTTCTATGAGTGCCCTGAAAGATGTGATACAAAATATCATCTTATTTGAGCGCACGGGCGATCAGCTATATAACAGAATCTTCGTTGTTTCAGCATTTTCAGGCGTTACCGACCTGCTTCTTGAAAATAAGAAGACCGGCGCACCCGGCGTTTATCACCGCATAGCGAAACACCAGGATTTTCACAGGCCACTGAAAGATCTGATTGTCAAGCTAAAAGCAATCAACAAAAAATATGCAGAGCTGGGGCTCGATCTTGCCGTTGCGGATCAGTTTATCGAAAAACATATCACAGAGGCACAAACCTACCTGGAGAACCTGGCAAACATCCTGGCTTCAGGTTATGTAAGCAGGGAGGGTATCCTGCAGGCAGCAAGAGAAATCCTGGCATCCATAGGTGAAAGCCATTCTGCCTTTAACTTTACAAATATCCTGCAGAATATGGGTATCAATACCCGGCTGGTAGACCTGAGTGGTTTTGGTGACCACCTGGCCTATACCATTGATCAGCGTATCAAACACGCGTTTAAGCAGATTGATTTTGCGAAAACCGTCTGTATCGTTACTGGTTATGCCAAGGGCACGGAAGGGATCATGCGTGAGTTTGACAGGGGTTACTCTGAAGTTACCTTCAGCAAAATAGCCGAATTCCTGAAACCCGAGGAGGCCATTATCCATAAAGAATACCATCTTTCAACTGCCGACCCTGCCATGGTTGGAATAGAGAATTGTACACCGGTAGGATATACCAATTATGACATCGCTGATCAGCTTGCTGATGTAGGTATGGAGGCCATCCATCCCAAGGCATCAAAACCACTGGAGATCAATGGCGTTAACCTGAGGATCAAAAATACTTTTGAGCCCTCACATCCGGGTACACTGATCACCCGTGAATTTGTGTGTGAACACAAGCGTGTGGAGCTGATCACCGGAACGGATAAGTTACTGATCATTGATGTTTATGACCCGCTGATGGTGGGTAATGTTGGCAGCGATCTGCAGATCATGCAGATCTTTTATCAGCATAAATTAAGCTATACCTTCAAGGCTACAAGTGCCAACAGTATCTCCATAGTGATATGGGAACGTGACTTTGATAAAAAACTGATCAGCGATCTGGAAAGTAAGTTTGAAAAGGTGACGGTTGAAAAAACAGCAATGGTATGCCTGCTGGGATCAAATATGGATCAGCCGGGCCTGCTGGCCAAAAGTGCTTATGCGCTTACTGAGCAGGGCATCAATATCAAAAGCGCAGGTTTTGCCCTGCGTAAAGTAAATATCCAGTTTTTGGTTGCCCGGGAAGATTTCAAGATGGCGATCATTGCATTGAACAAAGCCATGCAACCAGTCGTATAAAGTAATTTTATAATTTTCTCTCCCTATACCAAAAAGCCCATGCTGCCTCAGCGTGGGCTTTTTGGTTTGATAAAGAAATAATAAAATATAATTCACGAATCATCTGTGTTGAATGCAATGATTATAATCTCATGAAATAATAACTATAAAATCACTGGCTGTTGGTAATTTTAATGGTTTGTGTGAGTATTTCTATTTTTTTTCAGTGTAATTTTGCTTCATTATAGACTGATTGTGATTTTTGACTATAAAATTGAGACATTTGACACATTTTTGGCTTTATGATATACTTAAACTGGTTTTTAGTTTAAAATTTTGTAATTTAAGAACGCTTTTCTCTTTTTCGGGAACGATTGCGTAATTTAAAATCCTGCTTTTCTTTTTTTATATCCTGATAGTGGTTACTCTTGTTACAATATAACTGTAAATATTTACTATATTAGTTAATATATTGATGTTCTGTGGTAAACAATGTATTGTTATGCAGGTGGTAATGATGCAATATGGTTATCAATTAAATCACCTGAAGTAAATTGTGATAAATTTATTTATTATGTCTACTAATTTAGTAGATTTATATTATATATTTGAATTATGATCAAACGCTCTCCTCTCCCGCTAATTTCTGGCATATATAGCTATGTCTGTCCGCCCTGTAGCCAATCACAAGTGTTTGGAAGGTAGGCAGGTAGTATTATGATAACCCACTGGCCTTTCATCCTGAAAGGTTTTTTTTTGCTCCTACAAATCTTTAAATCCCCAGCCAAATGATGTAACCAGTTCCACAGGACTCCAATCAGATCAGATCTGCTTGTTTCCGTTTCGAAAAAAGAACCACTACTAACTATTATTAAACCTAAAAAAATTAACATGATGAAAAAAGTACTCTATTTATTGGGGTTTGTTTTGCTTTTCGCCGTGCAGGCCTTTGCGCAGACACGCACGATCACAGGGAGGGTCACCGATGCAGGTGACGGTACGCCACTGCCGGGCGTAAGTGTCTCGGCAGGCCGGGGCGGGGCTGTTACCAGAACAAATGCCGCCGGAGAATATACCCTTAATGTACCCGGCGCAGTAAAAAGCCTCAACTTCAGTTTCGTAGGCTACACCAGCAGGACGCTTGAAATCACCTCCCCAAAACTAAATGCAGAACTTACATCCAGTCAGAACCAGCTGAATGAAGTTGTCGTTTCAGGATATTCCACCACCAGTAAAAAGGATTTCACCGGTTCTGCCGTTAAGGTAAGCGCAGCGCAGATTGCCAATAAACCGGTTCAGAGTTTTGACCAGGCACTTGCCGGACAGGCAGCAGGGGTAAACATTATCCAGCCAAATGGTGTGCTCAACAATCCGCCTGTTTTCAGGGTAAGGGGATTTAATTCCATCTCTCTCAGCTCTTACCCGCTGATTGTAGTGGATGGGGTACCGGTGTTTACAGGGAATACAGGAAATACATCTTCAGTCAGCAGCAACAGTGCGTCAAATAACCCTCTGGGAGATATTAACCCGAATGATATTGAATCTATTGATATCTTAAAAGATGCTTCCTCCACTGCAATTTATGGATCAAGGGCGGCCAACGGTGTGGTAGTCATCACTACAAAAAAGGGTAAGCAAGGCAAAACCAGGATCAATTATGACGGATGGGTGGGCATCACTAAGGCCTTCAATTTACCCGACCTGCTGGATGCCGAACAATATGTTACCCTGAAGAATGAAGCACGGGTAAACGCAAACCTTGCACCAGCCTTTGCATTGCAAAAAGATGCCAGCGGAAATAACATAGAAACCGATTGGTTCAAGGTGGTTTACCAGACAGGAATATCACAAAACCACAATATGAATATCTCAGGAGCTTCGGAAAGTACCTCTTATTTCCTCTCCACCGGGTACAGTAAACAGGAAAGTTTTATCAAAACCAACTCATTTGAGCGTAAGATCTTCAGAGGAAATGTAGACCACCATCTGTCTAAAGCAGTTACTGTGGGAACAAACTTCAGTTATAGCAATACATTGAACATCGGGCCAAATAGTGGTTCGCTGCTTGGCCAGGCCTACAATACAGGCGGACTGGCAAGGCTGCCGCTGGTGTTGTTTCCCAATGTGTCCCCGTATAATGCTGACGGTTCCTATAATATCTCGGGTACAGGAACATTGGGGCAGGGTGCCAACACCGTTTCAAATAACTACCCGAACGTTGTGGTGCTGCTGGATAATGACAGGTTTACCTCCAAAAACGACAACATCATTGCCAATGTTTACGGAGAACTGGAAATCGTCACAGGTTTGAGACTGAAAACCCAGTACAGCATTAACAAACTGAACACAGCAAATACATCCTTCCAGAACCCGATTGCCGGTGACGGTCAAAGCAATAACGGTTTGGCCTTGAATACCTTTGAAGAGTACAACAGAAGGGACTGGACCAATACCCTGAACTATATCGTTGCCCTTGGGAAAAATCATATCAACGCCCTCGTTGGACAGGAGGAGTACCACACTACAAACGTAGGTACAGGCACAGAGAGGACTAACCTGGCCGATTCATATTTCAAGAACTACCAGGGAAATTTCCTGAACGTACGCAGTACGCCAGCCACCGGAAACTTCAATTCGGAAAATGGTTTCCGGTCATTCTTTGGTACGGTAACCTATGATTTTGACAAAAAATACCTTTTAAGCGGAACGTTCAGGCGTGACGGATTTTCAGGTCTGTCAGCCAATAACAAATACGGTAATTTCGGGGGTGCCTCCATCGGCTGGAATATTGCCGAAGAAGATTTCTTTAAAAGCAGCACACTTTCCACCATTTTCGACGACCTGAAACTGAAAGGCAGTTACGGCGTGGTGGGTAACATTGGCGTAAGCGACTATGCTTCCCTGTCTCTTTTCAATTCAGGTTTATATGGCGGCGCGTCCACCGTATATTTTAACCAGGCAGGTAACCCCAACTTAAAATGGGAAACAAGTAAGAAAACGGATGCAGGTATCAGTTTCAGCCTGTTTAAAGGAAAGATCCAGGCCGATATCGACTATTACAATAACAGCATCAACAACCTGATCCTGAACGCCCCGCAGTCGCCATCAAGAGGTATCCCCGGAGACCCGGCCAATACAATTGCAGCAAACGTAGGCTCTATGTTTAACCGTGGTTTTGAATTCAGTTTTACCTCAAGAAATATCACCAGGTCAAACTTCAGCTGGACCACCAATTTCAACATCAGTACGCTAAACAATAAGGTTACCGGCCTGGCACAGGGTAATTCAGACATCTATGGATCTACCTCAGGACTGGAAACTGCAAACATCACCAGGGTAGGGCACACGCTCGGTTCAATATTTGTTGTCCCTACGGCAGGAGTGAACCCGGCTAACGGACAGCGTATTTTTGTGAACCGTTTTGGCCAGCAGGTACAATACAACCAGGCGGCCTCGCAAAAATGGACCTATCTCGATGGTACGGTTGCGCCCGCTATTGATGGTACGCTTGACGGAACAATTGCCGGGAAAAGTATCCCTACCTATTTCGGAGGACTGAATAACACCTTTACCTATAAAAACTTTGATATGATCGTTGGTATCACCTTCTCGGGAGGCAACAAGATCTACAACGGTACACAGGCTACTTTAAGAGACCAGCGTTTCTGGAATAACCATACCGAAATACTGGACCGCTGGACCACTCCCGGACAGAATACCGATATCCCCAGGGTAGTATATGGTGACAACGTATCAAACGGATCGGCCATTCCCAACTCTTCAAACGTTCAGAATGGTGCATACGCAAAACTGAAGAACGTGGCCCTTGGTTATAAATTTCCCACAGAACTGATCAACAGTGCAGGTATCTCTTCACTGAGGATTTATGTGCAGGCAACCAACCTGGCCGTAGTTACCGGCTACAAAGGTTCTGACCCCGAGGTTTCCAGCAATGGTAACTCCAACCTTTCCCCGGGGGTAGACCGTAATACGGTACCATCCGCCAGGATATTTACATTCGGACTTAATGTGGGCTTTTAATCTTGACAACTATGATCACGCTAAAAAAATATAAACACAGCATAAATGTAGCTTTACTGGCATCCATCATGGTGTTCGGTAACTCCTGCACCAAGGATCTCTTAGATCCTACACCCACCACCAGTATCATCGATAACGAAGCATTTGCTACTCCCGCCCGAATTCTGAGCCTGGTTAACGGCATGTATGCCGGAGTAAAACACGGCGAGTTCTACGGTGGAAGGTACCTCATCTATAACGAGATCCGCGGTGAAGAATTCATTGTGAACAAACCAAACGGAGTGACAGGCCTGGATACCTGGAACCAAAACGTGAACTCCAATACCAATGAGGTGGTATCGCTCTGGAGCCGGTCATACGCGGCAATCAACCGTGTAAACGTATTCTTAGCCGGCCTGAACGCCAATAGCTCAAAGGTAGATGCAGCCACCCTTAACCTGTATACCGGTGAAGCGGAGTTCTTACGCGCTCTATCTTATTTTGCGCTGGTACAAACTTACGCAAAGCCATATACATTTGACAATGGCGCAAGCCTTGGCGTACCCCTGCGGCTGGTGTCTGAGACAACACTGACAGGTGAAGGCACGAATGACCTGGCAAGGAGTACCGTTGCACAGGTATACGCCCAGATCATCAAAGATCTGGATGATGCCGAAGCCAAACTTCCTGCAACTCCGGTTACTCCAGTTGCAACAGTGGGCGCCTTCCGTGCCTTTAAAAATACGGCCATAGCATTGAAAACAAGGGTTTACCTCGCACAGGCAAATTATACACAGGTGCTTGCTGAATCTGCCAAAATCGTCAGTGCAACTGCGCCTTACCAGTCGCCCAATGGTGTGAACAGGCTCGAAAGCAGTATCGCAACAGTTTTCGGTGGTTCCTATACCGGTTCAGCAACGGCTTCGGAAACCTTACTTTCCCTGCCATTTACCACTACTGATGCACCCGGTACGCAAAATCAGCTGGCTTTTTATTACAATAACACACCCGGCAACCTGGAGTACTACCTGAACACAGCAGGAATTCTGGCCAACCCTGCATTGAGCGGAGCAACTTCAACTGATGCCCGTAAGGGATTCATCGGCAGCAATGCCACAGTTAGTTATTTAACCAAATTTAAAACAGCCTCGCCTTTTACAGATTATATTCCTGTCATCAGGTATGCCGAAGTTTTGCTGAACGCTGCCGAAGCCTATGCAAGAACCGGCGACCTGGCAAACGCAACGGCATTATTGTATGCCGTAAGGCGCCGTTCTGATGCTGCCTACACTTTTGCTGCGGGAGACATTGGCTCACAGGCCAGCCTGGTGAACACCATTCTGACAGAACGACGTATAGAACTGCTTGGAGAAGGGTTCAGAGCCCCGGATCTGAAACGTACCCTTCAGACGCTCCCTAGCAAGGTCAGCCCGCAATCAGGAACTTCACCTGCCGTTGCCCCAACAGCTGCAAACTATATCTGGCCAATATCAGGTCCGGAACTTCAAAATAATAAACTAATTGTGCCCAACCCTTAATTTGCTACCGGTTCTGGCTAAAGCATAGTGCTTTAACCAGGCAATTTAAATACTGATACAGCCCATATGATTCATTTCATATGGGCTGTGTTTGTAATAAAGCAAAAGCGACAAATGATCTTGTATGCTGTAAGCCGGCCTGCTTCTTCGGGCCTTCTTCTCTATGAGTCCGACCAACCTGTGACGAAGGAATGAGGCTAGACCGAGTTTAAGCCCTAAACTCGGTCTAGCCTCATTCCTTCGTCATACCTGCCACGGACTCAACAGCAGGGAAGCCCGAAGAAACAATGGGATTTAAACGAATAATGAATCTCTTTACCGGACTGGAATGGCAGAGAATTGAATGACAACAGAAAATTGATTGGAGACAAGAACGGGAAGGTGTTTCAGACAGTCAGGAGCGGCTAACCGATGGATAGAAAAAAATGGTATAAATCAAAAGCCGGGTTTGCATCCACAAATTCCGGCTTCTGAGTTTTTTACCTATCTCCAATATTAAGTTCCAGTTCACGTTCTGGAATCAATTTTGGATATCTTGAATGATTGCTGTAAAAATCAGGATTATTCAGCGCAGTGGAAATCCCCTATTATGGTGATTATATCACATGCAAAAGCCGGTCTGCATCCACAGTGACCGGCTTTTGATATTATTAACTAACCTAAACCCCGACTCCGGCGTTTCCACCGGAGGCACCCCGGGGTAATCGAAATAAGGATATTTTATAGTGTAAAAGTCTCAAAAATAAAAACCGGTGTCAATGCCCTAAGTTGGGGATTCTTTTTAAATGAAAGAACGCCTGATAAACTGGTTATCAGACGTTCTTCTTTGTCTTAATTTAACAGATCCGGTTAGCCGGTTAGGCAGCACTCCTGACTAATCTCAGGATAACAGCAATTACAGCAATAACAAGTAATGCGTGAATGATACCGCCTGTATAAAAACCGCCCAGGAAGCTGATAGCCCAAATGACAACTAAAATGACTGCGATTAAATAAAGTAAATTTCCCATAACGTTTGATTTTAAGCGTAAGTAGTAGATGATTTGTGAAGACAACGCTTAAGAATGAATATTGTTTAGGAATTATCATAAAATCCTATCTTCTACCACATTTGGGGATTTTTATCCCGGTTCTTTTTCTTTTACTTCGGGTATTTATCGGCTCATTTAAATTAGATCATCTCAATGGAAGTATTAGGTAACAAAGTCGTCATTATTACCGGAGGTGCTGGTACACTTGGTCTGGCAACTGCAAAACTATACCTGGCTAAGGGCTCATCAGTAATGCTGGTAGACCGTGATGAACCGGCCCTGGAGGCAGCTGTTGAGCTGTTGGGTGGTCACAACGTAGGTTTTGTTGTTGCAGATGTAACAAGAACTGCAGATACCCGGAAGTATGTAAATGAAACGGTAGAGAAATTTGGAAAAATTGATGTGTATATCTATTGTGTAGGTGTAATTGGGATGATCAGGCCTATCACTGAAATTCCCGATGAAGATTTTGCCTATATGAAATATGTAAATTTTAGTGGCGCATGGCTGGGTTGCCAGTATATCTTACCCGGGATGAACAATGGGGGAAGCATTATTATTGTCTCATCAACAGCAGGCCACTGGGGAAATGCAAATAACAATTCTTACGCAGAAAGTAAGCATACAATGACAGGTTTAGTGAGGGCGCTGTCTTTAGAGGTTGCGCATAGAAATATCAGGGTAAACACAATTGACCCGATTAACTTTGAAGGAAGGATGATGCGTGATCCCGAGGAAGTGCTGATCTCGGGCGACCGGGAGGAGATGAAAAGGATAATGCGCTCAATGATCCCGCTGGGAAGATATGCCCAGCCTGAAGAGGTTGCCCTTTCCTTGCTGTTCTTTGGTTCTGCAAACAGCACATACATTACCGGTACAACGCATGTTATATCGGGAGGTTTCAGGTCCTGACCAAACCTGCCTTTTTAAAGTCGCTGGGATTCATCCCCCGATGTTTCTTAAAGAGCCTGTTGAGATGGCTCTTGTCTGTCAGGCCAAATTCATCGGCAATTTCAGACATCCGCATGTTGCTGTGCAGCAGGCGGTTTTCAATCAGCTTTAATTTGTAGCTGAGGATATACTGCTGAAAGTTCTCATCGGAATGTTTTTTAAAATAACGGCTGAGATAACTTTCCGAAATTCCAAAATGCCTGCTGATCTGCTCTGCACGCAGCTTCTCAGGATAGTATATGTTTGACTGTATATACTGCAGGATATCTACAGCTTTTTCTTCGGTACTTTCACTAAACGATTCCGGTAAGCTAAGGCTGATGTTTCTGGCTACGATGACCAGCAGCGTACTGATATACTGATCTATCAGTTCCTTATGGTAAAGGTCTGTATTGGAATGTTCCCTGATCAGGGCCTGCATCAGGGGGTGGACGATGAATTGATCAGACGGGCTTTTCAGCACACATCCCGGCGCATGTTTTGCGTTTCTCAGCACCATCTCCAGCCGCTGGATGAACGCATTCTTAGCATTGCCATTTTTGATGTATGCCGCATTAAAACGGATAAAGAAAAACCGTGTGGGGGAGCTAATTTCGAAAAAGTGTGAATCCTGCGGGGTAAGCAGGAAAAAATGGCCCTGCTGATAATCGAATTTTATATTGTTGATACATTGCCTGCCGGTACCCTCCACAATGTATACCAGTTCAAAAAAGCTGTGGCCGTGTAATCCCTTTGGGCATTCAGCCAGGGATTCGGTCATAGCCAATGTAAAGGGTTCAAATAAGTTATCCTGTATCATCGCGGTCTTATACAATTATATGTATTAAAAGTACAACAAATATACGGGTTATGTTGCACAAATTTGCTTTATCATATTGCAGTTAAATAGCTCCCCTTAACGAGCAGTAACAGGAAACAATGGATAATTTAGAAACATAAACCGATAAAGATCATGTCATTACAACAAAATAAGATGAAAGCTGCGGTTCTGGAGAATGCAGGCGGTAAATTTAAAATAGTTATGGTAGATATACCTGTGCCTGCAGACCATGAGGTACTGGTAAAAATATACGCAAGCGGGATCAATCCGCTGGATACCAAGATCGCAGCAGGCAAGGCGGAACACGCAAAACAACCTCTTCCTGCTATACTGGGCGTAGACATGGCCGGAGTAGTAGTTGGCATTGGTGCAAAAGTGACCGTGTTTAAAACAGGCGATGAAGTATATGGTATGACGGGTGGCGTTGGTGGAGTTCAGGGCTCGCTGGCAGAATATGCAGCAGTAGATGCTGATTTACTCGCTTTGAAACCCGTGAATTTCAGTATGGAAGCTGCTGCTGCCCTGCCCCTGGTATTTATTACGGCCTGGGAAGGGCTGGTAGACAGGGCCCATGTCCGGCCCGGAAAAAAAGTGCTGGTACACGGCGGTGCCGGGGGTGTAGGGCATATCGTTGTACAAATAGCCAAAGCATTTGGCGCAGAGGTATATGCTACCGGTTCCTCAGGGAATAAGGAAACGATAGAGCAGTTTGGTGCTGTAGCCGTCGATTACGGAAAAGAGAGCGTTGAGGAATATGTAAATAAATATACCGATGGTGAAGGGTTTGATATCATCTATGATACCGTAGGCGGCGCAACACTTGATGCTTCATTTAAAGCGGCCAGGGTTTACCACGGCCATGTAGTCAGTTGCCTGGGTTGGGGAACGCACGCGCTTGCGCCGCTTTCCTTCAAAGGGGCAACTTACTCCGGAGTGTTTACCCTGCTGCCGCTCATCACAGGCAAGGGACGTAAACACCATGGCGAAATCATGAAAGAGGCCGCAAAACTTGCCGAAGCCGGCAAACTGGAGGTGCTAAGGAATACCAGCAGATATACTTTGGAAAACCTCAGCGATGCATATGCCCTGGTAGCAGCAGGAAAGTCAAAGGGTAAACTGGTGGTCAGCTGGTAAAATCAGTTAATAAAAAAGGAGGCTTAACAAATCGCTAAACCTCCTTTTTTGAATTGAATCTTCTGTTGCTTAGTTGGCGGCAACCCTCCAGATGGTACTGCTTACATCATCTGCCACTAAAAGGGAGCCATCATTGGCTACTGCCACGTCAACCGGGCGGCCATATACTTCGCTTTTCTTTTCATCGGCAATAAACCCGGTTAGGAAATCCTGCAGTTTTCCAGATGGTTTTCCATCTTTAAAAGGTACAAAAGCAACCTTATATCCTGCCAGTTCAGACCTGTTCCATGAACCGTGCTGCCCGATGAAAGCACCCTTCTGATAGCTTTCAGGGAATTTGCTTCCGGTGTAAAAAGCCAGTCCCAATGATGCGGTATGGGAGCCTACAGGTACATCAGGCACTACGGCCGATTTTACGAGTTCAGGCTTCTGGCCTTTCATTCTGGGATCTTCATGCTGGCCGTAGTAAGAATATGGCCAGCCATAAAATGCGCCCGGTTTCACACTGGTGATATAATCAGGCACAAGATTGTCGCCCAGGCCGTCACGTTCATTAACAGCTGTCCATAACATTTTGCTGTCCGGCTGCCAGTCCATCCCCACGGGGTTTCTCAGGCCTGAGGCATAGATTTTTTCACCTGTACCATCCGGGTTAACTTCCAGGATATCGGCACGGCGAACTTCATTTTCCATACCATGGTCGGCTACATTACTGCCCGATCCAACAGAAATATATATTTTAGAGTTGTTTGCGTTTGCGATGAGGTTCCGGGTCCAGTGGTTATTGTACCCACCTGCAGGCAGGCTCACGATCTTTTTGCCCTTGCCGGTGATTTTTGTCTCGCCTGCTTTATACGGATACTGGAATACGCCATCAGTATTGGCCACATAAAATGAGTTGCCAATGATCAGCATGCCATAGGGCTGGTTGAGGCCGGACAGAAAAGTACTCCTGACCTCAAACTTGCCATCATTATTGGTATCCCTGAACAATAAGACGGTATTTTCGCTCTCTCCGCCTACTTCAGACTTGGCTTTACCGCTAACGGCATTCGCTATTTTGTCTTTGGCATCCCGCTCGGAATTTGATAAAGCGATCAGGATGTCCCCGTTGGGCGCAATGTAAATGCTCCGCGGACTTTTCATGTTGGTTGCAAAAGCCGTTACGGTGAATCCTGCCGGTGCAACAGGGGTTTTTCCGGTGGGCCAGCCAATCACCTTGCTGAAATTGGTTTTGGCAGCATTGGTATCAGGTGCGGGCAGATCTACAGATCCGGTGGTGGTGCTATCTGTGGTTAGGCTGTCCGTTTGCCCGGTCTGGTTTGGCCGGGAGTTACAGGCAACAACAAACGGAGCCGCCGCCAGTAAGAGAAAAAGTCTGTTCATAATCAAATCTTTTATAGTCAATAGTAGGCTAACGGTTCATACAGAAAATTGTTTGGACATTTGTTTCCTGACAGCCGAACTTTTCCGCAGAATGGGCGTTATGTTTCCATGTTTAAAATTGCAGCAACGCTGAAAAAAAGGAATTGGATATTTTTAACCTGGGGATTGCTGCTTTGCAATAGCGCAGCTTTTGCCCAGGGGAACGGCGCCTGGTTTTTTCTGTCCCACACGCAAAAACTCAATCAAAAGTTTGACCTTCTTGCTGATGTACAATTGCGCAGCACGGAACACATTACTTATTTTTCTACGCTGTTGCTGCGCACCGCCCTGAATTATAACCTGAACAAACATCAGTCTGTAGCACTGGGTTACGCACATAAGGGCGACTGGGAAACGGAGGATGGCCGCAAACACTATTCTCCTGAACACCGTATCTATCAGCAATACCTGCATAATTTTAAACTGGAACGCATGGAGCTGATGCTGAGGGGCAGGCTGGAACAGCGTTTTGTAAAGGAAGAAGCCTACAAATTCTCTCAGCGTGCGCGGTTGCTGCTGAGTGCCCAGATCCCCTTAATAGCAAACAAAGATTTTAGCAGGGGAATTTTTGCAAACCTTCAGGATGAAGTTTTCGTGAATGTTCAGCATAAAGGAAACGTAAACGGTAGTTTCCTGGATCAGAACAGGCCCTACGCGTCTGCAGGTTACCGCTTCAGTAAAAAACTGGATATAGAATTCGGGTATACACGCTGGCTTCAGCGTGAAGATACGGGCGACAACACCACTGACGTGATGCAGCTGATGGTCACCACCAACCTGTAAGTCCGGCCGCGTACTATTCCTGTAACTGTTTTCCAGGCTTAGTTAAAACTTAATACCATATTTGTTGTATATTCTATATGTTTTTCAGTTCATTTGAAACTGAAGTATCTTTATGTGTAGATATCTATGTATAAAGATTTATTCCATTGAACGCTTAAAGATCATGATTATGGCAGAAATTAAATTTGAAGCATTAGGGGGCGACCCGGATGCATTTAACCTGTACGACGAGGGAAAAAAGATTGGGGAGATGATCGTAGAGATCAGGGAAAAGGACATGAAGGTATACCATACCGAAGTTGATGAAGACCAGTCTGGCAAAGGTTATGCACAATCCCTGCTGAACGCAATGGCTGCTTATGCAAGGGAACATCAGCTGAAGGTGATACCCCTGTGTTCTTACGTTGGCACTCAGTTCAGGCGCCATCCCGATACTTATGCGGATATCTGGAACAAAGATGTAAAGCCAACTTTCTGATTATTCCTGGCAGGAGATAATGTGTCAAAATTTTGCAAACAATTCTGTTGCATATTTATTATAACACTACTATTATCTACCTGCTTATGAATACAGAACTTGATTTAAAACCGGCCCCGGTATTTACCGGTAAAACCAGGCAGATCACGCTAAACATCAATGGGCTACCCAAAAGCCTTGAGGTTTTGCCCTATGTAACGCTTTTAGACGCCTTAAGGGAATACCTTGATCTGACCGGTACAAAAAAAGGCTGCGACCACGGGCAATGCGGTGCCTGCACCGTGATCTGTGATGATAAGCGGATATTGAGCTGCCTCACCCTGGCCGTTGCTAAAGAGGGTGCTGAGATCACCACCATTGAAGGGATAGGCACCGGCACTGAACTTCATCCTTTACAACAGGCTTTTATAGATCATGATGCTTTTCAGTGCGGTTATTGTACACCGGGGCAGATCTGCAGCGCCATCGGCATGCTCCGTGAAGGAAAAGCAAAAACACGTGCAGATGTAAAGGAACTCATGAGCGGCAATTTGTGCCGTTGTGGTGCCAATATGAGCATTATTGATGCGATCATGGAAGTTAAGGACGGAGGCAGCCATGAATAATTTTGATTATGGCACCGCGCCTGAACTAAAAGATGCATTCATACAGGTGAATGAAAATGCAGCCAATGCCTTTCTTGCCGGGGGCACCAATCTGATTGATCTCCTGAAATATAACCTCATTAGAGCTGAAAAACTGGTGGACATTAACCCACTGCCGGACTATCACGGGATTGAGGAAACTTCGGAAGGGGCGGTCAGGCTTGGCGCTTTGATGACCAATGCAGATACAGCCTATCATCCACTGATCGAAACAAAGTACCCGCTACTGTCCAGGGCAATCCTGGCTGGCGCTTCCGCGCAAATACGCAATATGGCCACCAATGGCGGTAATCTGTTACAGCGTACGCGCTGTTACTATTTTTATGATGCCAATGTACCCTGCAATAAGCGGAACCCGGGTTCCGGCTGTTCGGCAATTCCGGGATACAACCGTACAATGGCCATCCTGGGAACAAGCGAACACTGTATCGCTGTTTTCCCATCAGATATGTGTGTAGCACTGGCAGCTTTAGATGCCACCGTTAATATATCAGGTGCTGAGGGAGACCGCAGTATAGCCTTTGGTGATTTTCATCGCCTGCCGGGCGATACGCCTCATCTGGACAATAACCTGAAGCATGGCGAGTTGATCACAGGCATTACACTGCCTGAAAAAGGGTTCGAAAAGAACTATTCCTATCTGAAACTTCGTGACCGTAATTCTTATGCTTTTGCATTGGTTTCTGTGGCTACTGCCCTGGATCTTGAAGGTGACATGATCAAAGAGGCCAGAATTGCTCTGGGAGGCGTTGCACATCAACCCTGGCGTGTAAAGGAGGCCGAAGACCTGCTGCTGAACCAAAGGGCCACACGGGAAAACTTTGCCGCCGCTGCGGAACTCATCCTGAAAGGTGCAAAAGGATTTGAACATAACAGTTTTAAAATAGAGCTGGCTAAAAGGGCTATCATACGAAACTGTATGATGGCGCTCAATCCCGAAAGCCAGATGCCAGGCGCACAGCCATCCGCATAACCCATTTACTACCAAACCGCTACCCATGAAAAACCCACCCGCTATAGGACAATCCATCAGCCGCATTGAAGGCCCATTGAAAGTAACCGGTGCTGCTAAGTACTCCGGTGAATACAACGTGCCGGGCCTCTTGTATGGATATGTTGTGAACAGCACCATCACCAAAGGAAAGATCACCAGGATACATACCGAAGAAATCAAAGCCCTGCCGGGAGTAATTGAAGTGTTCAGCCATGAAAACCGCCCCTCAACGGCTTGGTTTGACATGAAATATGCTGATATGGATGCCCCGCCGGGCTCACCCTTCAGGCCCCTGCATGACGCAGAGATCAGGTATAACGGGCAGCCCATCGCCCTTATCGTTGCAGAAACCTTTGAACTGGCACGTTATGCCGCCTCCATTATCAAAGTTGATTATGAAAAGGAAATCTTTGATACAGACCTGCGGAGCCATTTCGGTGACGGACGTGAGCCTGAAACGGGTATGGCTTCCCTGCTGAAACCCCCTCCGCCAGAACCAACCGGTTATTTTGAAACGGCCTATGCTGCTGCAAAATATAAGGCTTCCGGAGAATTCTATCACGGAACGGAGCACCATAACCCGATGGAACTGTTTACTACCACCACAATTTACCAGGGGAAGGGAAAGCTCTCCATTTATGACAAAACACAGGGTACGGTAAATTGCCAGTTATATGTAGCCAATGTTTTCGGTTTGCGTTTTAAAGATGTAAAGGTTATTTCTCCTTTTGTGGGGGGCGCTTTTGGTTCAGGTTTAAGGCCCCAATACCAGCTTTTTCTATCCGTTATGGCCGCTCTTGAACTCAAGCGCCATGTACGGGTCACGCTTGACCGCAGCCAGATGTTCACCTTTGGCCACCGCCCGCCAACCCTACAGCATACCCGTTTTGCCGCTGATGCCGATGGAACGGTAACGGCCCTGAACCACACTGCATTTGCTGAAACTTCCAGGTTTGAAGATTATACTGAAGTGGTGGTAAACTGGTCCCCGAAGTTATATCCCGCAGCCCATACGCTTTTAGACTATAAGCTTGTGCCGCTCGATGTGTTTAGTCCGATGGATATGCGGGCACCGGGCGGAAGTACGGGCATGCACGCCATTGAGAGTACAATGGATGAACTTGCATACCAGCTCAAAATGGACCCTCTTGATTTAAGGCTGAAAAATTATACGATGATTGATATTACGGTTAACCTTCCCTATTCAAGCAAGGAACTGAAAGAATGTTATCTCAGAGGCGCTGAGAAATTCGGTTGGTCAAACCGGGCTCCTGAACCACGTACCATGAAACGCGGGCATAAACTGGTAGGTTATGGTATGGCCACGGGCATCTGGGATGCCATGCAGGCGCCTGCCAGGGCAGAGGCGGTCATGACCAGGGATGGTAAATTGCATGTTAAAAGTGCTGTAACGGATATTGGTACGGGAACATTCACGGTCATGACACAGATTGCTGCCGACGAACTGGGCCTCCCTGTAGCTGATGTGATCTTCTCCTACGGAGACAGTAAATTGCCGTTTGCACCCATACAGGGCGGTTCTATGACCACATCTACCGTTGGTACCGCTATCAGGGCGGCAGGTAAAGCACTCCGGAAAAAACTGCTCAGGATTGCAAAGCGAATGAAAGACTCGCCATTAGGCAAAGCTGAACTGGAGGAGGTGATCTTTCAGAACGGATATATCATGCTGAAAAAGAATCCTCAGGCAGCTGTTTCCTTTGCGGAGATCATTACGGACGGGCATCATGGGCTTCCTTTAAAAACTACCAACACAGGCGTTCCCAATATGCCTGAGCTGAGCAAATACTCGCGTGCAGCGCATAGTGCTGTGTTCGTAGAGGTTGAAGTGGATGAGGAGCTGGGTGTAATCAACGTAACGAGGGCTCTAACCGCAGTGGCAGCCGGAAAGATCATCAACCCGAAAACTTCCCGCAGCCAGATCCTGGGAAGTATGGTATGGGGCATCAGCAAAGCCCTGCGCGAAGAAACCATTCTTGACAACCAGCTGGGAAAATATATGAACCAGAACCTGGGTGAATATCATATCCCGGTTCATGCAGATATTCATGAGCTGGACGTAATGTTTATAGAAGAAAACGATAAACATATCAACGAACTGGGCATCAAAGGACTTGGCGAAATAGGCCTGGTGGGAATGGCACCTGCCATCACAAATGCAATATTCCATGCTACCGGAAAGCGGCTGAACCAGTTGCCAGTTCACTTCGATATGCTCTTGTAATTGATATTTTTCGTATTGACTATCAGTGTTTTATGGTTATCTTGCTAAGAGGCAGTAAAACTAATGCCATTTGAGGTTGTTAGTATAGGGAGCTTTCATAGCTCCTTTTATGGACTTAAATATTTTTTTATGAAAGATATCATTTTTGTACACGGAATGTTCCAGAACCCAAAAAGTTGGGATAACTGGGTCAATTATTTTAGCGAAAGAGGATACAATTGTTTAACTCCGGCCTGGCCAATGCACGAAGGAGAGCCGGAATTATTGAGAGATAACCCGCCTGCTGAACTCGGACAGCTCAGTCTTGATGAAGTGATCAGCGAAATTGAAATACTTGCTTTAAAACATGATAACCCGATCATGATAGGCCACTCCGTCGGCGGCCTGATCGTTCAGCTCATGGTGAACAGGGAAATAGCAGGAATGGGAGTAGCCATAGACTCGGTAGCCCCAAATGCGATGATGGATCTGGACTGGGGTTTTCTTAAGAACGCCGCGATCATTACCAACCCGCTGAAGGGAAATGATCCTATTTATATGGATATTGAAATGTTCCAGGATGCGTTTGCAAATACGCTTTCTGACGATGCCGCTTTAGGGGCCTTTACGCAGACGGCAATACATGACAGCCGGAATGTACTGAGGGACTGCCTGGGATCTGCAGGGCACGTCAACCTGGATTCTCCACATGTGCCATTATTGCTGATTGCGGGCGAAAAGGATGAGATTATTCCTGCCTCATTAACCGAAAAGAACTACAAGGCATATACTGATCAGAACAGTGTTGTAGGCTTCAAAGAGTTTCCGGAGCGCAGCCACTATATCTGCGGAGAGCCCGGATGGGAAGAAGTAGCTGAATATGTTTACAACTGGCTTCAGGCTCAGGAGAAAGCTGTGCTGGTATAATCAAATTTTAAAAAATGTAACCGTTTTAAACGGTTACATTCTTCATTTATAAAGGAGCCGGCAATATCATCCCTGTGGCTCCTCTCTTCCATTCTTTCCAAAATAACAAAGACCCTTCCATTTTGGAATGATATTCCTCTTTTATCTGAATCTATAAAACGTGTTTTAGCGTCATACACAGTGATTTTGCCCTGTTATGGCATCCGGGCACCGGGTTTGTTTTCCTTTATTCAACAAATTGAATTATTATGGACATTCCGGTGACTTCTATCAGATCTTCTGCGCTTGACCAAATCATCAGTGATTATGCGGACATGTGGGCAGAGGTAATACTTGACAAAAACCTCGAAGATCATTTAAAAAAGATCAGGGCTGACATCAATTTCCTGAATAAGCTGATCTGTATGCGGGAAAAAAAAGGAAAAGACAACACGCAGTTCATCAGAATTGCTGATCAGCTGTATGCACTGAGGCAGGTTGTTTTAAAAAAAATGCATACCTGATTATAACTTTGTTTTCTTTATAATAAGCTTCCAGTTCCTTTAATCTCTTTACCTGGCCCGGGCGTGGGTTAATAAACCAGGTCTGTTTTCCCCCTGAGGGTTCTTGCAATATCTCCGGCACCTTTATCTTTTAGTGACAGAGAGGTCCCGGTTGATGCTGCTCTTGTCAAATGCCCGGTTGATATATGATAGAATAGGCTCTTCTTTTCCCGAAGCGGGATTGATGATAAAGTGGATATGGTTAAATTTCATGTAAGAGGGCCGTGTTTTGTTTTCTTTCTTTTTATGTTACCTTTTTGTAATTCAGCGGATTTAACCGCAAATACCTACCTTTGAACGGTCAGGTATAAGTTCAATTTTGCAAACCTAAAATAGCAGATGTTACCTAAAACAGAATCACTCGAAGAATTTCAGCTGCATAAGTTCAATCATCTCTCTGAAAACCTGAGGCATGATATCGGGCATTTTAATGTGTTCAGGATTGAAGACCGCATGCTGTCAGGCACCTCTTCACCCTCTTTTATCCGTCGTGATTTTTATAAGATCATGCTGTTCCAGGGCGATAATGTTTTTCACTACGGGGACAGGAGTATCCCGGTAACGGGGAATACGCTGCTTTTTTTTAATCCCCAGGTTCCGTATACCTACGATGCGTTATTGCCCGGCACCCGCGGTTATTTCTGTATTTTCAAAGATGAGTTCTTTAAAGAGAACCTGAGGTTAAGCCTGAATGAGCTCCCTTTGTTTGCTTCGGGAGTTAAACCTGTATTCAGTCTGGGTCAGGATGAATATGAAGAAGCCCGCGGATTATTTGAAAAAATGATCAGAGAGATCAGTACAGACTATATCTATAAATACGAACTGATCAAAAATTACGTGAGTGAAATGATGTATGCTGCGATCAGGCTGCAGCCTTCTGCCTCTTTACTTCAGCATCCCGATGCGAGTTCACGAATTACCTCCGTTTTTATGGAACTGCTGGAGCGGCAGTTCCCTGTAGAATCAACCTCACAACGGTTCTTTCTGCGTTCTCCGAAGGATTTTGCTGACAAGCTTGCTGTCCATATCAATCACCTCAACCGGGCAGTCAGGAAAACGACAGGTAAGACAACATCCGATCATATCTTTGAGCGCCTGACAGGGGAGGCCAAGGCCTTGCTTAAACATACAAACTGGAACATCGCTGAAATCAGTTACGCCCTGGGGTTCGAAGACCAGGCACATTTTAACAACTTTTTTAAAAAACAGACTAAAATGAACCCCTCCGCCTTCCGGACGGTTTGATTTTCACAAATATTCGTTTGGATCCTACAAAGCAGGTGAGGCCTGCTGGCCTAACTTTGTTCAAAAATTATATTCAAATGGACAATTCAAAAGTTTGGTACATTACCGGAGCCTCAAAAGGCATGGGCCTTTCTCTGGTGAAAGCGCTATTGGCAAACGGGCATAAAGTGGCCGCCACATCCAGAACAACAGCTGCACTGACCGGAGCGGTTGGTATTCAAAGCAATTTTCTCGCAATGGAAGTTGACCTGACCAGTGACGAATCTGTTGCTCAATCCATGAAAGATACAGCTGATACATTCGGCAGGATTGACGTAGTCGTTAACAATGCCGGGTATGGTATGGGAGGCGCACTGGAGGAACTTACTGCTACAGAAATCAACGAGAACTTTGAAGTGAATTTCCTGGCAGCGGTCAGGGTGATTCAGCAGGCCATGCCTTATCTGCGCGGGCAGCGTTCAGGCCATATTATCAATATCTCGTCAATCGCCGGCTTTGCGCCCGGTACAGGATGGTCTGTTTATGCCGCCGCTAAATTTGCAATCAGTGGCTTGTCTGAAGCATTGGCCAATGATCTGAAGCCGCTGGGGATCAGCGTGACTGCAGTGTCACCGGGATGGTTCCGCACCAGTTTTGCGAAAGCGGAATCTATCTCGTTCGGTAAAAAACAGATTGCTGATTATCAATATATCAGGGAGGGTCATGATAAATTTAAACAGACGGACGGCACACAGGCGGGTGATCCTGATAAAGTTGCGGCTGTGCTGATGACATTGGTTGGACACCCGCATCCGCCAGTGAACCTGTTCCTGGGAAGTGATGCTTTTAACCGGGCGGAGGGAAAAATAGAACAGCTGTCTGCCGAAATGAAGGAATGGGAAAGTGTTACACGCTCCACTGATTTTGTGAACGGATAAGCCACGTAAAGAGGCCGGTTTTTGGGCTCAGGAAGATGCTCTGGTGAATGAACGGATTGAACGAAGCGTTTTAGCACGACTTTTTTTACCTTCAATCTCTTTATTACCTGAATACACTCTTACAATCTCTCAAAAACCAAAGTGACCGAAATTCCAATACCTGTAAACGAGAAGGAGCGTTTAACCGCACTGCATAATTATGCCATATTAGATTCATTAAATGAAGAGGAGTTTGACCGGATTACGGAACTTGCCGCACTGACTTGTGAAGTGCCGGTTTCCCTGGTCTCCTTCATTGATGAAAACAGGCAGTGGCTCAAGTCGGTCATAGGATTTGGAACCAGAGAGACACACCGTAATCTGTCGTTTTGCCAGTATACCATCATGGGTGACGGGTTTTTTGAAGTACAGGATGCCACTAAAGATGAGCGCTTCAAAGCGTATGACCTGGTACAGGGCGATCCTAATATCCGGTTTTATGCGGGCTATCCGCTGATTGATCCTGAGGGTTATGCGCTTGGCGCAATAGCTGTGGTTGACTATCGGGAAAGAAAGTTGACAGACCGGCAGAAGAGGTCGCTGCAGCTGCTTGCCGAAGAAGTGATCGCACTGATTGTGCAAAGGCGGCAAAAGGAAGAGTTAAAGCATTTTGGGCAGCTCTTTAAATTATCAAATGATCTGATCTGTATCAGTGAAGCAGATGGCGCATTCAGAAAAATTAACCCCGCATTTAAAAAGATGCTGGGATGGGATGCCGAAACCCTTTTAAAAGCCTCCCTCTTTGAATTTGTTCATCCTGATGATGTAGAAATCACCAGGCAGCAGATTAAACACCTGGCAACCGGTGCACATACCATTAGTTTTACACAGCGTTTCAGAACGCTTGCCGGTCATTATAAAGATTTACAATGGACCGTAACTCCTGAACTGTCCACCGGATGCCTTTTTGCCATTGGCAGGGATGTGACTAATGAAAGAAAGGCCAATATGGCTAAATCAGAATTTATGGCAAATATGAGCCACGAGATCAGGACGCCGTTAAACGGGATCATCGGGTTTACAGACCTGGTGTTGAAAACGGAGCTCAATGAGAACCAGCGTCAATACCTGTCCATCGTAAACCAGTCGGCCGGTAGCCTGTTAACCATTATCAACGATATCCTTGATTTCGCAAAAATAGAGGCCGGAAGAATGGAGCTCAACATTGAAAAACATGATGTTTTTCAACTAACAGCTGATGTAACGGATCTCATTTTCCGTCCCATACAGAAAAAAGGGCTGGAAATGCGCTCAAATATATCGGGCGAGCTGCCAAAGCATATCTGGACGGATGCTACCCGTTTAAAGCAGGTGCTGATCAATCTGCTTGGAAACGCCGCTAAGTTTACTAAAGACGGGGAAATAGCACTCGGGGCCGAGCTGTTGTGGATGAAGGGAGACGAGGCCCACATACGTTTTAGTGTGAGGGATACGGGAATAGGGATCAGTGCAGACAAGCAGGAGAAAATATTTGAGGCTTTCTCGCAGGAAGACGGTTCTGTAACAAAAAAATATGGAGGAACCGGATTAGGGTTAACTATATCCAATAAATTACTGGCACTCATGGGCAGCCGGCTTCACTTAAAAAGCACAGCAGGGGAGGGCAGCCTGTTTTATTTCGACATTACTTTCAGATCTGAAAGCAATGATACTGCCGCTGCGCAGCAATCGGGTTTCTTTAAAAATGAAGATGTACTGCAATACAATATCAATCCGCTGACGATCTTAATCGCTGAGGATAACCCTGTAAATATGTTACTTACCAAATCCGTGGTCAAAAGGATCGTTCCCAATGCATCCTTAATTGAGGCTTCCAATGGCCTGGAAGCACTGAACTCCTGCGAGGCCGGGTTGCCTGACCTGATCCTGATGGATATTCAGATGCCCGATATGAACGGATATGAAGCTACCACCAGGATCAGGGCATTAGAGCGTGCGGCGCATATACCCATTATTGCAGTTACTGCGAGCTGTCTGAAAAGCGACAGGAAGAGATGTTACGATGCCGGAATGGATGATGTGGTGACCAAGCCATTTGTGGAAGAAACCATGGCCCAAATGATCAAAAAATGGATCATCAATAAGTAGCCCCGGAATAAATACCATCAGATCATTGCTTCAATCAAAAATGGCCCCTTTCCGGACATAGCCGTTTTAAACAGATCGTAAAACTCTTTTGTAGTTTCTGCCTGTGCGGCTTCAATACCCATACTCTGCGATAGCTTAATCCAGTTCAGATCCGGGTCGCCCAGGTACAGCATAGGCATTTTTTTTACCTTTTTGGTAACCACATGCATCAGGTCCATATCCTGTTCCAGAATGGCGTAATTTCTGTTGGAATAGACTACAATAGTAATATCCTGTTTCTCGCGTGCAATCGTCCACAGGGCCTGGACGGTATACATTATACTGCCGTCTCCCACCAGGCAGAGTACCTTTCTATCGGGACATGCAATAGCCGCACCAATACTTGCAGATAACATACAGCCACTGGAACCGCCCGTGACCTGTAACATATCATGCGGCTGAACAGCAGCAGTAAGGGCATAATACGGGTTGCCTGATGAAACGGACTCATCGCATATGATTGTTTGCGGCGGAAGTAAACGTCCAATGATGCGCATTGCGCCCTCAGGAGTAAGCTGTCCCTCGCCGGGAAGGTCGGGCAATGCGAGTTTTGTGATCAGCCCCTTGTTGCCCTGGTGGACGTTTAACAGGGAGGAGAGTATTTCAAGCGCGGCAGGGCCATCCTCATGAGGATGGGCCAGTGTGATCACTTTGCAGCTGGAAGGCAAAGGTGAATTGTTTGCTCCCGGATAGGCCAGGAAAGGGACCGGCGATTGTGCACCTACGAGAATGAGGACGTCGATTTCCTTCAATACTGCCATGAGGTCTTCTGTGCGGTATGGCAACCGCATTACCATCGGGTAACCGGCGCCTCTCTGTATCCTGGGGTAAAGGGCATCAGAGAACAAACGCGCTCCGGTAGCTTCTGCTATTTTTCCTGCGGTCCGTAATCCATTGTCTTTAAGTGCCTCGTCTCTCAGCAAAAAGGCAATCCTGGTTCTTTTTTTGAAAGCATCACGTACCTCTCTTATAATTTGTTCGTCTACCCTTGCTTTTTGCTTTTCCGGAAGGCTTGAAGCGGGTACAGCACCTTCCTCCCAGGCTACATTTGCAGGCAGGATCAGCGTGGCCACCTGCCCGTTGTTTTCAGTGGCGGCCTGTATGGCCCTCGCCGTGTCGGCACCTACGGTACGTATATTTGATGCACGGTATACGCAATCTGATGTCTGGGCGGCAATAGACCTGATATCAGTTGTCAGGGGCGCATCATAATGCTGATGATCAGCAGGGTGGTCACCTACAATATTCAATACCGGGGTTTTTGCCTTTTTTGCATTGTGGAGGTTTGCGGAGCCATTCATTAATCCTACACCTAAATGCAGCAGGGTAATGGCGGGTTTTCCTGCCATCCTTCCGTAACCATCTGCCGCTCCTGTGGCAACCCCTTCAAATAAAGCCAGTACAGGACGGATCTTCTCTGAGTTTTTTATCGCGGCAACGAGGTGTATTTCTGACGTTCCGGGATTTGCGAAACAAACTTCTACATTATTATCAACAAGTGTTTTTACCAAAATCTCTGCTCCATTCATGCTTTTATCATTATCAGCTGATTAGCTCTTCTAAAGAGATCACAGCTAAATTTTAATTTTTTTGGAATTTTTTATTAAATATTTATCAATAATAAACGAATGTAGTTTGGTTAAATTATTTAAATTGTTAATTTGTTATGTCAATATTCTTTAATATGAGATTTCTCAGTTAAAAATCTGAAAAATAATGACTGATTGTGGTCTGCTGGCGTCAGAATTAAGTTGTGGTAAATACCGTGATTATGTTTGTAGTGTAATAATTGCATTTTGCGCCGTATATCATTTGATATTTTAATCATTGAATAATAATTTTATAAATGATAAGTTATTATTGACAATTACTCATTGATGCGTTTATGGTTTTGTTGCGGGGAATGGCAAAATTGCCTCTATCAATCTTATATATGATCTCAAGCATTGTTGCTTTCTTCGCCTACCATGTGATCAGGTACAGGTATAAGGTAATCTTCACAAATTTGCAGCAGAGTTTTCCTGAAAAAGAGGAGAAGGAGATCAGGAAGCTGACCAGGCAGTTCTACCTGAATCTGACTGACTGGCTGGTAGAAACGCTCAGGGCATCTGAAATGAGTGCCGAAGAGCTGGAACACAGAGTGAGGTTTGTGAATACCGGGGTATTGGATAAACATCTGGAACAGGGAAGGTCAGTGATTACTATGGCTACCCACCAGTTTAACTGGGAGTGGATGCTGCTGGCCGGCAGTTTGAGGTTTAAGGTGCCGGTGGATGCGGTCTATATGCCTGTCAGTAATAAAAAGGTCGAAGAATTTATCCTCCGGACGCGTTCCAGGTTTGGCGGATTGCCTATTCCGAAGGATGAAACCCTGCCTCTTGTTGCAAAACGCATCAAAGAACAGCGGATCATTGGCCTGGTGGCAGACCAGATGCCTGCCAAAGATAATCAGCATAAATACTGGACTACCTTCCTGAACCAGGACACTGCTTTTTTTATGGGGGCAGAGTCCCTTCCAAAGATCACTAAACTGCCTGTCGTATTTATGGCAGTACATAAAGTGAAAAGAGGGTATTATGAAGTTAAACTGGAGGAGATTGCGCAGCCGCCCTATAGTTACCAGGACAACCAGATCCTCCCGGCATACGTTCAGCGCGCAGAGCAGCTGATCAGAGCTAACCCTGACGGATGGTTATGGAGCCACCGCCGCTGGAAATACCAGCGGGGGGCATATGAATAATAGGGCCTTATTCTTTACTGTGGATATATGCGGCCAGCTGGCTCAATGTTGGATAATCAAAAATGTCTGTGATCTCCAGTTTACCCGGATAGGCTTCATCAATACGCTGAAAAAGCTGTGCCAGTAGCAGGGAGGTAGTGCCCATCTCAAAGATATTGTCATCCGGCCGGATCTGTTTTTCAGGGATGAGCTCATCACAGAGGCCTTTTAAAAACTGTTCAATCCTGTCTGCAGGGGCTTTGCCATTTCTGGCCGCCAGGTTCCGGGTGTAAGAACGCATCTGGTGGATGGTATCATTAAATTCACCGTCTAAATACCTTGAGCCCAGCAGGTAACGCTGTACCTTTCCGCTGGTTGTTTTTGGGAGTTTAGGCACCGGAATGACCTCTGCAACTTCAAGTCCGGCCTGCTCATTGATCGTTCGTTTTAAAGCCGGAATCTGCGGTATAAACCCTTCCAGGGCTCCTTTGTGCAGTACAAACAGAATGATCTGATCCTGGATATCCCCGGGGCTGCGGACGCCACAGGCTGCAATTTTCCCTTTCTCTATGGACAGGTTCTCCTCTGCAATAATTTCAAGATCGTGCGGGTAATAATTCTGGGAGTTCACAAAGATGATATCTTTTTCCCTGCCCGTTACCACCAGGTCCTGATCATCATCTATAAAGCCCAGATCACCGGTTGTCAGCCATCCGTTTCGAATGAGCTGCGCATTCAGCTCAGGCAGGTTCAGATAACCCTTGGTTACGTTATCTCCGCTGATTTCAATATGGCCAATGGTATTTGGGCCTAAAGTATGGCCTTCTCCATCAGTAATCCTTATTTCGCATCCCTGCACGGCTTTTCCTTCGGCCACAAACACAATACCTGAGGCGTCGGCAATAACCTTTGTTCCTGTTGACAGGTGCTGACGGCTCAGCCTGACCTGCTTTAAAGGTTTCCCGGCTTCGGGAAAGGCCACTGCGAGGCTTGCTTCGGCAAGGCCATAAACGGCAAACATCGTTTCGGGTTTCAGGCCAAAGGGTTCAAAGGTCTGCAGAAACTGTTCTGCAAGCGTTACGGAAATAGGTTCTGCTCCGTTAAAGATCAGCCTGATCTGTGCCAGGCTGATCCTGCCGGTATGGGCAGGTGACCAGGCATTGAGGCAATGCTGATACCCGAAATTCGGGGAACAGGTGACGGTTATATTGGGCTGGCTGATCTTTTCCAGCCATAACACAGGCCTGCGTATGAATATCTCAGTAGGCATGATATAGTGGTCTACTCCAAAAAACAGGGGCGTTAAGTGGAACCCGATCAGGCCCATATCATGGGTGAGCGGCATCCAGCTGAACGTAGTATCCCGCTCGCTGATCTTCATTCCCCTGCCAATCCCAATGATATTGGTCACGAGGTTCCGGTGTGAAAGTACTACGCCTTTGGGATCACTTGTTGTACCGGATGAGAACTGGATGAATGCCGTTTCATCTCCGTCAATTTCTTCTGTTTTTCCCGCTGCCGTGAAATTCGGAATCTGTTCAACTATGAACAGACGGTCTTTCACCTTCATCCATTCGCCTTCAAGGCCGTTGCTTTCGGCGAATTTCTCCAGACGCGCTACATTGGCCAGGTCAATGACTATCCAGGGGCGGCTCAGTTGTCTCAGGATACGGAACAGCTTCCATTTGTGTTCATCAGAGATGCCAAAAGATACGGGGACGGCAGTTACAGCCCCGAATAACGAAGCCCAGAAGGCTTCGAGGAAGGCTTCATTCCGCTGGGTGATGAGCACCATCTGATCGCCCCGGACAACGCCGGATTGCTGAAAATGATGTAACAGGCCAAGGGCCCTTTCCCGGAGACGGGCATAGGTAACGCTGTGTTCTTCGTGTTCGCCCCTGATGTAATGTATGGACCGGGATGAGTTTGTCTGGTTATTAAGTGCTTGTATAAGTGTAGAAGGGTAATTCATTTTTTAAGGGATAGAAAAGAATAAAAAGGTTGGCGGGCCCGCAGATTGATCTGGGCTTCCATGGTAATGCGCTCCGGCAACACGAGTTGCAGGTCAAACTGCTGTGTGACGATGGCCAGGTGCAGCTGCATTTCTACTTGTGCAAAATAGTCGCCTATGCATTGTCTGGGGCCTCCTCCAAACGGGAAATACTCAAAACGCCTCCGGTCCTTTTGCTGTGAATGGCTAAACCGCTCGGGCTTAAACGATGCAGGTTCATTCCAGTATTCGGGATGCCGGTGCATCACATAAGGGGAGATGAAAAGATCCGTTCCTGCAGGTACATGATATGGGCCTATTTTATCATCCGTTACGCACCTGCGCGTAAGCAGCCATCCCGGCGGATACAAACGCATTGTTTCATCAATCACCTGTTTCACAAAGCTCAGCTGCGGGAGGTGCCGGAAGCCGGGCGTAACGTTTCCCAGCGCCTCTACTTCCATCCTTAGTTTGTTGTACACCTCCGGATGGGTGTATAACAGGTACCATGTCCAGTTTAAGGCGCTGGCGGTAGTTTCATGACCGGCAACAATCAGCGTCATGATCTCATCCACGATCTCCCTGTCCGTCATGCCTTCACCAGTTTCCGGGTCGCGTGCGCTCAGCATCATGGAAAGGAAATCTTCTTCAGTGCGGTTTTCATCGCGCCTTTGCTGCATGATACCGCGGATTGTTGAGGCCAGTGACCTGAAGCGCATGGCGAAAGTAAGGTCACGCTGGTGTTCCTCTGTCAGCATGTCAAAGGGGGTGCTCCCGGGTTGTTGCTGCAGCGTTGTCAGATCGGCAGAAAACAGCGCCTGCAAAACAATGCGCAAGGTCACTTTGCTCAGTTCGGCTGTCAGGTTGATCAGTTTGGAGGTTCCGGCTTTGTGCTCCCAGTCTTTCAGCATTTGCTGATTGGCAGTAATGATGGCGGAGGACAACCGCTCAATAACCTTTCTGTGAAAGGCGGGCTGTATCATGCGTCTCTGCCTTTTCCAGTAATCGCCTTCGCTGGCCATGATGCCATTGCCCAAAAGTATTTTTACGCGGTCTATGCCTACGCCTTTGGTATAATTCCTGTTATTGGTGATCATCACGTGCCTGATCATTTCAGGATCGTTCAGAACGTATGTATAAGATTTTCGCTGTGCGGAATAGACTTTATAGATATCACCAAACTGGTGGAAAAACCGGGTGATGTTTTCAAGGCAATCATCACCTGCTTCCAGCTCCATTGCCAGCTCGGGACCAGGTGGATAAGTATGATTATCAAAAGCAACCATTATTATAACAACTATTAATATCCAAATTTACAAATCCGGAAATTTCATTTGAACATATATAACAGTATAAATTCGACATTTTAATGTCAAATAATGTTGTTACAGGATACTTTTATGTGCTTTTTAATTTTCCTTTTAACCTGCTCAATGCTTCCTGTGATATGCCAAGGTAGTTGGCCACCATTTTATTGGAGAGACGTTCTGCCACCTGCGGGTTCTCTTTCAGTAAAAGCTGATACCGTTCCGTAGCATCCAGGGCGAGGAAGCTAAAAAGCCTTTGTGACTTGACTACATACGCAAATTCAAGAAGGCTGCGGTAGAATTTTTCCCATCCGGGTACCTGATCGAGCAGGTAATAAAAGTTTTCTCTTGAAATGCAAAGCAGAGTAGTGTCTTCCAGGGCCTGGATCCTTTCATAAGTGGGCTCCTGGGTAATGAATCCATATAAACCGGCCATAAACATATTTTCAAACACCACATAACCGGTAGCTTCTGAACCGTTAGGCTGCAGAGAATATAGCCGCAGGCATCCCTTCACAACAAAAAAGAAATTCTTAGCTGTCTTGCCTTCATCCAGTAAAATCTCATTTTTCGAAAATTCCACGGGTTTGAACAATGAAAGTACCACCTGCATGTCCGGCTCAGCAATTGCTGTCTTGCCCAGGATGAAATTTGCTAACTGATCATACATACTAAAAGTTATAGAATAATAATTTACGGTGCAAAGATCGGCTTAATTCCTCGCGTTATTGCTAATGTATTTACATTCAGATTGCTAATGGATATCCGGTGGTGTTACTGCATCACTTTTTTTAAAACCTGTCTCAGCCATATCCTGTTGCGGGTAATACTTTACCTGATGCAATACAAAAAAACAGGTCTGCTGCCAGTAATCATATCACCTGAAATGGTGATATTAAGCGGATAGGGGAGATAGCCAGCTATATACGAATTATTGAGCTATAGCTGGCTGAAAGGTTTTAGGGTAATAAAACATATTAAAGTTTAACTGTTGCCGGTAAATATTTAGCGATCAGATCTTCATAATATGGCTTGAGTTCTGATACTACGGGTGGTTTCGGGCTTTTGGAATACAGGTCATACGGATTGAATTTATCTACCCATTTGAACATCTCCTGGTCATGTGCATTCAGCAGGTGATCATACGAGTGCTCCCTGTGCTGTGAGTAAAAGGAATGGTACCTGATCATATATAAAGCTTCTTCAGGAAGATAGTCTTTGGTGATATGGTAAAGGTATTCATCATGGCCCCATGACATATGTATATTGTCCAGCCCGCACTGATGTGTATATACACCATATTTTGTGTTATACCTTTCATCCGTACTGTCCGGATTGTCGGCAAAGAATTCCGGATAAACGATCTTGTCAGAAAATTTGCATCCTACAGGGAATGAATCGCCGACAACGTTCCATTGGGGTTCACCAAACAGGCACAGTACTTTGCCCAGGTCATGTATAAATCCTGTCAGGACAAACCAGTCCGGATGCCCGTCTGCGCGGATCGCCTCAGCGGTTTGCAGCAGGTGCTGTAACTGGTCCAGCGAAATATCCGGGTCTGAATCATCGATCAGTGTATTCAGGTATTCCATTGCTGACCACCAGGGCATTTCCATCTTATCGAACTTCAGGAAATTCGCTTTTTTTGCGAGCACATTGCCATAGGTCTGATATTTATGGTTGAGGCGATAGAATTCCCTTACGGTATCAATTTCCGGGCTATCATAATTTCTGAATTCTTCTTTGCTTTTTGCCGGGGTACCTGGTTCAGGGTACCGCTTCAGCACATCATCTTCCCACTCTTCGAGGCTAGACAATGGAGAGATCTCCTCTTTGCTTAATGCTTTCATATTCTTTAGTTTTATTGTTGATAATTTAATTAATTACTTACCAAAATACGGTATACAAAGCAGCGAGTATGCCACAAATAATTACCGAAGCCACCATAAATGACGGACTAACTTTAAACATTTTCGTATCTATCTCCAATCCCTGGGGATTGTTTTTGCTATCAGGGTCTGCTACAGTAATAACGATCATAACTGCAATAATGATACAGAACACCCATGACATGCGGTTTAAGAACGGGATTGGCTCAATTGCCCCACTGCTGATCTCCGGGAGGAACTTGAACAGGGTTGATAAGGGAATAGTGAGCAATGCAGCCGTAAGGGCGGCTTTTGAGGTTGTCCTTTTCCAGAAGAAACCCAGCAGGAAGATGGCAAATACCCCCGGAGAGATAAAACCTACGTACTCCTGGATAAACTGGTACACCTGGTCAAAACTGCGCAGTGCGGGGGCTATAACAATTGCTATGACTGAGGCCACAACTACAGACCAGCGGCCTACGTTTACCATCTTTTTTTCTGAAGCGCCTTCATTGATAAATTTTTTATAGATATCAAGCGTGAAAATGGTGGCTATACTGTTACACTTACCTGCCAGCGAAGCTACAATTGCTGCTGTAAGCGCGGCGAATGCCAGGCCCTTTAGTCCTGTAGGCAGTAAATTCATCAGCACGGGATAGGCATGGTCTGGTTTCACCGTACCTGAAGCATCCATCATTTCCTTATGGAAATAACCATGCTGATAAAGTACATAGGCGCAGATACCGGGGATCACCACGATCACAGGGATCAGCATTTTCAGAAAAGCAGCAAATAACAGCCCGCTGCGGCCCGTCTTCAGATCTGCTCCAAGGGCCCTTTGCACAATGTACTGGTTACATCCCCAGTAATTCAGGTTATTGATCCAGAGGCCCCCTACAAGGACTGCAATTCCGGGCAGCTCGTTGTAAAACTTATCCCCCTTTGAAAAGATCATATGAAAGTGATCACCAGCCTCGGCTTTTAATACAGGCAGTGCCCCCATAACGGTACTGATGCTGAACTTGTCAGACACCATGTTCAGTGCCATGTAACAGGTAACCAATCCGCCGGCTACCAGCACAAACACCTGGATCACATCGGTATAACCGATCACTTTCATTCCGCCCAGCGTGATCAGTGCTGAAAACACTGCCAGGGCCATAATACAGACATTAAACGGAATACCGGTGATGGTTTCAATAGCAATGGCACCCAGGAAAAAGATAGAGGTCAGATTCACGAAAACATATACCAGCAGCCAGAAAACGGCCATCAGCGTACTTACTGTATTGTTATACCTGCCAGATAAAAACTGGGGCATGGTATATATTTTGTTTTTCAGGTAGATAGGCAGGAAAAACACCGCTACGATAATTAAAGTAGCTGCTGCCATCCATTCGTAACTGGCAATAGCGAGGCCCATGGCAAAGCCGGAGCCGGACATTCCGATAAAATGTTCTGCCGAAATGTTGGAGGCGATGATAGAGGCCCCTATAGCCCACCATGTCAGCGAGCCTTCAGCGAGGAAGTAATCCTTTGTACTGGTACCCGTCTTTTTTTTATTCCAGTACACCCAGTACCCATAACCGGATACGATAATGAAGTAAATTAAAAAAACGACGTAATCGTAGACTGATAAATGATTCATGTAAAATTTGGTAAACAACTGTCTGATTGGTTTCAGACAGTTGTGTTCATCAATATTTAGTTATTTAACAAATATGACGATTCCTTATAATAATGTATAAATTAATTATATCCCGGATTTTGTACCAGTTTAGGGTTCAGCTGCATTTCGGCCCGGGGTATAGGGAATATCCGGTGATTCGGATCTGCATCCGTTTTGATACTGTATGTTTTCTCGTATTGTCCGTAACGGATCAGGTCATTCCTGCGCCATCCTTCCATAGGGAACTCCCTGCCGCGCTCATCAAGAATGTCGGCAAGGGTTACCGAGGTCAACGGAGCTGCTTTAGCACGTGCACGGACAAGGTTAACGAGCGATAAAGCTGTCTGGCCCTGCGTTGCGTTTGCTCCTCTCAGTATGGCTTCTGCTTTTTCCAGCAGCACATCGGCGTATCTGAACATCGGTACGTCGTTACCCTGGTCACGCACAGGGCTCAAACTGTCCGGGTAGAATTTGATACTTCGGGCGCCTTCCTCGTTGGCCAGCTCATCATTTCCTACGTCAAATGTGCTGATGTTTCTGAAGACAATGTCCGGAGTGAATTCAAGCTGGTGCTGGATTGCTGTTGTAGGGTTAGGGCCGGTATAGGCATCGCTTAAACCTTTATTTGTAGTGCTTACCATGATCGGAGTACCATCATTGTTGTACTGTTTACCAATCAGGTATGATTTTTTTCTTACATCATTAGCGTCAGTGTATAAGGCAATGAACGTTGGTAAAGTATACATTGGCCCTGCGGGTGTATAGGGCATTCTGTATTTGGTTTGCAGGCTTGGGTGCATAGTGAAACGCGCATAGGTCATTCCCAGTGCATTGAGGCCATCATAAGGGATAGCAAAGATAAAATCTTTGATCCCGGGGCCATTGTTTGGTTTGAACATGGACAGGTAGTCTGCAGTCAGCTCATATTGTCCGCTTGAAATCACATTGTCGCACATGGTTACTGCATCCTGCCATCTGGCAGTTCCGGTATAGTATTGTGCATTTAAGTACATCTTGGCAAGAATAGCCCAGGCCAGTGCTTTGGTTGGCCTGCCATAAGTGGCAACACTATTTGTTCCGCTCAGATTAGGAATTTGTGCCAGCAGTTCAGTTTCAATAAAAGTAAAGATCTGTGCACGGCTTTTGGTACTCAGGTCTGCCGTTGGATCGGCAAAGACAGTGGTCAGCGGCACATTTCCAAACAGGTCCATCATATAGAAATACGCAAGGGCGCGCATAGTTTTTACTTCCGCAAGCGTTTGTGTTTTAGAGGGGCTGTCAGGTGCCGAATTGAATATGGTCAGTACCTGGTTACACTGTCCGATGGTTCCAAAACCCCATGAGTAAGAGGCCGCGATGTTACCATTGTCGGCATTATAGGTATGCAGGAACAGCTGGGCATATGTTGCTCCGTCATACCAGTTTCCGCCGCGGGCCACCAGTACATTTTCGTCTGCACTCAGGTTTTGTACAAACCAGTAGGGGCGTCCGGGGCCTCCATAAAATGTAGTGTAAATTGGTCCTGTAGCCTGCACAAACTGTGCCGGGGTGGTGGGGAAGTTGTCAGGTGTAAGTGCTGAAGAAGGTTCTGTATCAAGCTTTGTGCAGCCCGTGAGAGATGCCGTTGCTGCCAGCAGAACCAGCAGGCTGAATTTTTTATATTTTCTGAAGTAATTCATGTCGATTGATTTTGAGGTTGATTATAAATCTAGTTGCAGGCCGGCAAGGAAGCTGCGGGTTCTTGGATAGAAATTATTGCTGTCCACTCCAATGAACTGTCCGCTGAGCTGGTTGTTCACGTTTAAACTCAATTCCGGATCTACGCCTCTGTATTTAGTGATGGTTAGCAGGTTGGTGCCTGTAACATAAACACGCAGATTGTGTATATAATTTCCTGCAATTTTAAACTTATAGGCCAGTGTAGCATTGCTTAACCTGATGAAATCTCCATCTTCAAGGTATTTTGTGGAGTAACGGTTGGCATTGATATCGGTTACCGGTTCACTCAAGGTAAGGGTGGGTATGCCATGTGTTGAGGCCTGTGCCGGAGTGTTGAAGCTTGCCAGTGAAGCATTCATGATCTTATTGCCTCCCTGACCGCGGAAGAAGAAGTTCAGGCTCCATTTTTTGTAACTGAAATCATTGCCAAACCCAAAGATATAAGTTGGCTGTGCGTTCCCGGCATAGGTCTGATCTGTACTTACCGGGGTAGTTGTTGGTTGTCCGTTGGCACCCTGGAAAGTAGATACGCCATTCACAACCCCCAGGTATTTGAGGGTATAAAATTCTCCTAGCGGATATCCTGCTTCGATGATCGAAACTTTGATTCCGCTTTGTCCTGGTCCTTCAGGGCCACCAGCGTAAATTCTGGAGATGTTGTCTCCAAGAGAAATGATCCTGTTTTTGTTGAAAGATATGTTACCGTAAACGCCCCAGTTAAAATCCACTGTTTTTATGGGCGTACCATTTAAGCTGATTTCCACACCTTTATTGGACATGCTGCCCACATTTGAAACTGTACTGGATACATAATTATTGATCAGTGAAACGGGCCTGTCATAGATCATATCCGTTGTTTTTTTATTATACACATCAAATGAACCGCCTAATCTGCCTTTTAACAGGGAGAAGTCTACACCGGCATTGGTGGTAGCTGTACTTTCCCATTTCAGGTCAGGGTTAGGGTTCTGGATCACGCCGATGGCATTAACATATACTCCGCCGGTGTAAAAACGGCTTCTGTTGCCATACTGCGTAAGTGGGGTGTAAGGAGAGAAGCCGAGTGAGTTACCTGTTTTACCATAACCCACACGTACTTTCAGGTCGTCGAAAATCGTTTGGGATTTCATGAAGTTCTCATCAATAATCCGCCAGGCTGCAGAACCGGCAGGGAAGTATCCCCAGCGGTTATTGATCCCAAAGGCGTTGGAACCGTCACGTCTGATTGAAGCCTGCAGGATGTATTTACCCAGGTAGCTGTAGTTTAGACGGGAGTAGAAGGAGATCAGTTTTAGGGTCTGTTCCAGCACATTTCCGAAATCGCTGTTGTTTCCGGTCTGTACCCCGAGGCCAAGGTTGTTGGATCCGGTTGCATCACCGGGGAAGTTCTGTGCTACTGACTGGAATCCGTCTCCTGTATTGGTTTCATCATATGAATAACCAACAAGTGCTTTGAAGTCATGCTTATCATTCCATTTATGGTCATATGTTAAGTAATGCTCCATTAACTTCTTTGTATCTTCATAGGTAGACCTTACTGCTCTTCCGTTAAGGTTTGGAGCCAGTTCCGAAACCTGGCTATAATAATAGCTGTTGTCAGTTTTTCTGGACTGATAAGCAATATTCAGGTTATAAACGATACCGAAAGGTAATTGTAATTCTGCCCTGGTATTGGCCAGCATCAGGTTTACTTTTTGTTTGTAAGTATCATTGGTGATCAGTCCTACCGGATTGTATCCCAGTTGCAAGGTCGGATCGTTATACAAAGTTCCGTCTGCATTGTAAATCTGACGTGTTGGTAAATACTGTACTACAGATTTAAACAAACCCGGATTTCTTCCATCGGTAGTTGACAATGGCAGGTCATCTACGATCAGGTTAGAGTTGGTTACAGAATTACTCAGTGAGAAGTCCAGTTTCAGCTTATCATTTAATGTTTTTTGAGATAAGTTTAAGCGTCCGATATATCTTTTCAGATCGTTTCCCTTCACGATACCCTGATCGCTCAGGTAGTTGACGCTACCGCCAAAGATTGTTTTATCAGTACCGCCACCAAAAGATAAGTTGTGGTTTTGTGCATAGGCAGCATCACGCTGCACTGCTTTTTGCCAGTCGGTATTGCCGCCGTTGTCATTTGCCGGAGTAAAAGATAAACCGTTAGCCTGTACATAAGCTCTCTGCTGGGCAGCAGTTGCTACTTCGAATTGATTGGCTATTGATTTTACGGAACCATAGGCATCATAGGTCATCCTTAACTGGCCTGACCTTCCTTTTTTAGTTGTAACGATGATTACACCATTGGTAGCCCTGGTACCATAGATTGCCGAAGCAGATGCGTCTTTTAGTACATCAATTGAGGCAATGTCTGATGGGGCCAGCAATTTAAAATCTGCACCCGGTACACCGTCAATAATGTAGAATGGAACAGAAGCATCGCCACCCCGGAGTGATGAAGGGCCGCGGAGCGTAACTGACGGAGTGGAATTTGGGTTACCATCGCCGGTAATGTTCAAACCGGCAACTTTACCTTCCAGCAGCTCTGCAGGTGTAGAAACCACGCCGGCATTAAACTGGTCTGACTTGATGGTGGTAATGGCACTGGTCAGTTCTTTCTTTGTGGTGGTACCGTAACCTACTACAACCACGTCGTTCAGCTTATTGCTCACATCGGTCATCGTTATGCTGATATTGGTTTGGTCGCCCACTACAACTTCTTTTGCTTCATAACCTACAAAGCGGAATACTAAAGTACTGCCCCTGGGAGCAGCAATGGTATAAGCACCGTTCATGTCTGTGGTTGTGCCTTTAGTAGTCCCTTTGATCACTATGGTCACAGATGGGATGGTCACTCCCTGTGCGTCTTTCACCACACCTTTAACTGTCAGGGTTTGTGCGAAAGCATAATTAAAGCATAAGAGCAATGCCAGGCATACTATGCTGCAATAACTTCTTATCCTAGATAGTTTGGGTCTAAGTTTGTTCATACAATTGGGTTTAGTGTGTATTATATTTGGATAGACAAAACCTTTTACTTGGTTTATTTACCAAAACTGTGAATAAAAAGTATAAAATTTTGTTTTCTTAAAATTTTATTTACGAAAACGTTTGAGTTGATTGTTATATTGCTGACGAATAAATTAGATAGATGAAGGAGACGATTACGATAAAGACCCTGGCTAAGGAACTGAATATTTCCATCAGCACCGTCTCGAAAGCACTGAATGATAGTTATGAAATCAGCCTGGAGACCAAACAAAGAGTTTGGGACCTTGCAAAAAAGCTTAAGTATAACCGTAATCCTTCAGCAAGTAACCTTCGCAGCCACAAGACAAAAACGATAGCGGTGATCATTCCTGAAATTGCCAATAATTTCTTTTCGCAGGCCATCAACGGGATTGAAGAGATTGCCCGGCAGCGGGGATACCATGTTCTGATTTATCAGACACATGAAAACAGTGAGCTAGAAGTGGCCTTCACAGAGAGCCTGCTCAGCGGGCGGGTGGACGGGATACTCATCTCAGTTTCAAGCAGCAGCAATAACAACGAGCATTTCAGCTCTCTTGTAAAAGAGATACCTACTGTTTTCTTTGACAGGGTATATGAAGATATCGATGCCGTTAAGATCACCACTGACGATTATGAAAGTGCCTATCATGCCACTTGTTATCTGATCGAATGCGGCTGTAAAAAGATAGCCTACCTTTTTGCGCTAAATCACCTTAACGCGGGTAAACAGCGCCTGGCAGGATATCAGGATGCCTTAAAAGCCCACCAGCTTTCCTGCAGCGATGACCTGATCGTGAACCATGATGAAAATGCCGAAGGTAATTATGAGCATATTAAAACGCTGCTGTCAACAGTCAAACCTGACGCCGTGATTTCATCCATTGAAGATCTGGCCCTGCCTTGTTATTATGTATGTAAGGAACTGGGCATCAGTATACCCCGGGACCTGAAGATCATCAGCTTTTCCAATTTAAATACTGCCCCGCTATTGAACCCTTCGTTAACCACCATCACACAGCCGGCTTTTGAAATGGGGAAAGAGGCTGCCGGAATCCTGTTTAAGATACTGGATAAAAAACATTTTGAGCCCAATGAATGGCTTACCTTAAAATCTACGCTGATCAAACGGGAATCCACATCCTGTGATTGAGGTGTTGCCGTTTACCGAAACCGTTTTCGTAAAAAAATGTCTGAATGACTGTCTGTTTATTTTATAATTTATAGTTTAGCCATCCTTTACAAACCCATTCCAATGTTCTCAAAAAAAATTACCTGTTTATTTTTATTGCTGTGGCTTACCGGATTTCAAATCCTTTATGCCCGGCCCGCAGCCGATTTTGATATCGTTAATTATGGTGCTGCAGGGGACGGGAAAACAGATAATGCTGTGGCCATCCAGAAAGCTATTGATGCCTGTTCAAAAGCCGGTGGGGGCAAAGTGATCGTGCCTGCGGGAAAGGTTTTTATGAGCGGGCCCTTCAATTTAAAGTCGGACGTAGAATTTGTAGTGGAAATAAACGCAACGGTGATCGCAAATCCCGATGAAAGGGTGTATCAGAAAAGTGCTTTTCGTGACAATAAGGGCGAGGGCACGATCTGGATCGGGGGCGAGAACCTGGTAAATGTAACGATCTGCGGGGCAGGCACCATTGATGGCAATGGGGTGTCTTTTATGGGAGCAGAGCTGGAAGATTCATTTGTGTTAAAGCCTTTTAATGTTGTTGACCCGAGGCCTCATCTGCTTACCATTGTGGGGGGTAAAAATATCAGGATCAGGGACCTTACCATTCGCAATTCGGCTTACTGGACTGTACACCTGATCGGCTGTAATGATGTTGCCATAGATAATATCACACTTTTAAATAATTTAAAGGTCAGGAACAGTGACGGTATAGACATTGACCACAGCAAAAATGTACGCATCAGCAATTGTTACATCGAATCCGGGGATGATTGTATCTGTTTAAAGAACCGCAGGGAATATGAAGAATTTGGGCCATGTGAGAATATTACGGTGAGCAACTGCACCATGACATCGCGCTCCTGCGCTATAAAAATAGGCTCCGAAAATATGGACAGCATCAGCCATGTGCTGATCAGCAACTGTATCATCAGGAAAAGCAACCGCGGAATTGGCATACAGAACCGCGATGAAGGAACGGTTTCTGATGTGATATTTTCCGATATTATTGTCAACTCCCATTTGTTCTCTGACGTTTGGTGGGGCAAAGCGGAACCTATTTATGTGACTGCCTATCCGCGCGCAAAGGGCAATAACAAAGATGCAGGCTGGCGTTTTCCCAAAGGCGAAACCGAGGGCAGGGTGGGCGCCGTTTCCCGTATCTATTTCAGCAATATCAAATGTGTGAGTGAAAACGGTGTTTACGTTGGGGGGTCTTCAGCAGATAAAGTTTCAGGAATTGTTTTCGATCAGGTAGACATCACTATTGATAAAACCACCAGTGTGCCCGGAGGCACGTATGACCGCCGGCCAAGTAACGTGGAAGGCTTGCTTAAAGCCCGTACTTCAGCCTTTTACTTTGATAAAGCCAGTCATATCACCATCAGGAACAGTGCTGTGGTATGGGGCAGTCACCGGCCTGATTATTTCGGGCATGTGCTGGAGAGCCACGATGTGGCAGATCTTAAAATGACCGGTCTGGAAGGGGAGTCTGCTTTTCCGGGGAAGATCGAAGCCATTAAAAAGTAACTATTTGATCGTATTTGCTTTTAATCATTTAATTCAAACCTAATATAAAATAAAGTGCCATCAAAATTTTGAGCCTGATTGTTAATTTATGTTTGATCATGAGGATAAGATTTTTTACCGGCTTTTTACCCCCATCTGCCGGTATTGTTTGAATTTCGCAATTATTGCTTCGATTATTGCAATCTGCTGCAGGTTGAACCGGCATATATTTGTATTATCAGATTTAAACAACCGATATGAAAACATTCTTCAACCAACATCAAAACACTTATCCGTTCGCTATTTGCGGTAATTCTGCCGAAAAACAGCATAATATAGATCAGCGGAAGGAAGAGGCCATTGCCGAACACATTAAGGCCATTGCGAAAGGAAGTTCAGCGCTTCAGTCTGAAGATCTGACTGATCTTATGAGTTATTATTTATCTGTAGCCGGTTAGATGAAAAAAATGTACCTATTTAGAAGGCCTTCCGCCGGAGAACATAGGGATTATGGGTTCCTTATCTATATTTCACTGGTATTTATTTTAATATGCCATACATTGCTTGAGTTTTTCAGCAATATTTGAACTGCGTAACCCCGTCTGCTGCTGTTAGTCCTCATGCGGCATAAAGGCGCATGAAATAAGCCGCCCCTGTTCAACAGAGACGGCTATGACAGCTGTCTTTAGTCCAGTAATTCCCTTTTAACCCCGAAACCGGGATAATGCGGGAGTGCTTCGGCTGCCTCCCCGGGCGAAAGTAAGGTAACACCATTTTTTACGCCCACCTCAATGGCATGCCCGGTATCAACCGTCTGGTATGTGACTGCACCTTCAGGCAGTGACATGCGCTCTGCAGGTGTGGCCAGCTCCATAAAGTACCTGTCAGATCCTACTGACCGTTCACCTGAGGCAATCATCAGCATCAGTGTTTTTACTTCCTTTGAACGGATATAGAATGCGTGCGGCTTACCCTGAGGCAGGAAGATGACTTCACCGGCGCGTACGAGCAGCACTTTGTCTTCGCAATAAAACTCCATGATGCCTTCCAGTATGTAATAAATTTCATGCTCATATTCATGGATGTGCGGAGGTGGCTCGTTCCCCGGTTTTGTGTAATATTGCATCATGGCAACGCGGCCATCGCTTTCTTCACCTTTCACAAAAAAGGGCTGTATGCTTCCGAGATAGAACATCGAGATATCTGCTGACAATGTTCTGTGGAATACTGATGGGGTCTTTAAATCATCATTTGACTTTTTGAGATCTGACATAACTCTGTTTTTTAAAATACTAACCTTCTGATCTTGAATTATTAAATATTTCAGCGCTAAATTTCAGTGGTTTGTATGTATAAAGTACAGTAAAGATTAGTATGCCTTATATCCCCAATAATGGTTAAAAAAATGCCCTCTTTTAATCATCCTGTATTAAATTTTCCTGTGCCCTTAGTTTAACATTCCGGATCAGCTGCGATTTTCATGTCCTTAAAGTTGCTAAATCGATTTCTTTTGCATTTTTGATAATATCTCGCCATATTGCTATACCAAATATAACATCATGAGATCTTTATATTCCCTGTTAATCATCATCTTCGGCCTATCCCCGGTTAGGGCAATAACAGTTGCAGATACCGCGCAAAAACCATGGAATGCACAATGGATTGCAGTACCGGGTGATAACGGGCATACTTATGGCGTTTTTTATTTTCGTAAGAACCTTAAGCTGGCGGGCAAACCTCAAAAGTTTATCATCCATGTTTCGGCAGACAACCGTTATAAACTGTATGTCAACGGTAAGCTCGTTTCGTTGGGCCCTGCAAGGGGTGATGCTTATTTCTGGAATTATGAGACCATAGACATTGCATCCTATCTTTCCACCGGAAAAAATATTGTAGCTGCGGTTGTCTGGAATGAGGCTGAATACAGTCCGGAGGCCCAGGTCAGTGCGCGGACAGGGTTTATTTTGCAGGGCAATTCAGTGGCAGAAGAAATATTAAATACCAATACTTCCTGGATGTCTATCCGTGACCAGGGGCATTACCCCATTCCGGGTTATTTCTTTGCCGCAAGTAAGGGCGAAATGGTAGATATGAACAAATCCCAGAAGTCTGCCTGGGCAGACATGGACTTTGATGACAGTACCTGGCCTGCCGCAGTTAAAGTGGCGGATGGAAAGATCAAGGGAACAGCGTGGGGTGTCGACTGGGCTTTGGTGCCTTCCACACTGCCGGCAAGGGAGATGACCTACCAGCGGCTTGTAAAGTTGCGCAGTGCGGCCGGTGTGAGCGTTCCTCCCGCATTTCCTGCCGCAAAAGCCATGATAACCGTTCCGCCTCATACGAGCGCTGCCATACTCCTTGACCAGACATTTGAAACCAATGCCTACGTGACCCTGAATTTCAGCGGAGGGAAAAACGCCGGGATCTCCCTCGGATATGCGGAATCACTTTATGAAAAAGGCAGCAAAGGGACGCTCAAGGGGAACAGGGATGTAACAGAAGGCAAAGAATTTATAGGCAGGATTGACAGCCTGATCGGGGATGGAAGCAAAAACCAGTCATTTACCACGCTGAATTTCCGCACCTACCGGTATATCAGGATTTTCGTCCGTACAGAAAATGAACCCCTTGTAATTGACGATCTTTACGGCACTTTTACAGGGTATCCCTTTAAACGCACGGCAATAATAAACACAGAAAACCCGGAAATCAATCAGCTATTGGATATTGGCTGGAGGACAGCAAGGCTGAATGCCTGGGAAACGTATACGGATTGTCCATACTATGAGCAGCTGCAGTACATTGGCGATACGCGTATACAGGCGGTGCTGTCCTATTATAACACCAGTGATGACCGCCTGGCCCGCAATGCGCTCAACCAGATAGACCATTCGCGCCTGCCGGAAGGCGTAACCCATAGCTGTTACCCATCAAAAGGCACACAGGTGATATCCACATTTTCATTATGGTACATCGGCATGCTGCATGATTACTGGATGTACCGCGGTGATAACGAATTTATTAAGAACAAACTGCCCGGTGAACGGGGGGTCCTTGATTTTTTCAGCAAATACCAACAGCCTGACGGCTCACTGAAGGACGTGCCCTATTGGGCTTTTGTTGACTGGGCGGGCAACATGTGGGGAGAGGTTAAAGGCAAAGACGGCAGCGCAGCAATTTATGATCTGCAGTTGTTATGGGCTTACCAGTGGGCAGCTGAGATGGAAAGTAAAATCGGCCTGCAGGATTATGCGCGTATTTACGCCGAGAAGGCCGCCCGGCTAAGGGCAACGATACAACGTAAATATTGGGACCCGGAGAGGAAATTATATGCTGATACCAAAGAAAAAACGGGCTTTTCACAGCATGTAAACTCATTGGCTATACTGACCGGCTTGGTAAACAGTACGTACATGCCGGCTATCGCCGGCAAACTGCTAAACGATAAAAGCCTCACTCAATGCTCAGTTTATTTCAAATATTACCTGAACCAGGCACTGGTAAAAGCGGGTTTGGGCAACGATTATATGAAGTGGCTGACGATCTACCGTGAAAATCTTGCAATGGGCCTCAGTACCTGGGCGGAATACTCTGATGTCAACTCCTCCCGTTCCGACTGCCATGCCTGGGGAGCAAGCCCTAATATCGAATTTTTCAGGGCAGTTTTAGGGATTGACAGCGATGCACCGGGTTTTAAAAAGATAAAAATAGAACCACACCTCGGAAGTTTAACAGCAATCAGCGGAGAAATCCCTCATCCGGATGGTAAGATCACTGTCAGTTATAAACTGGAAAAAGGCAAATGGAAAATAAATATCAGTTTGCCGGAGCTCAGCACCGGTATATTCATCTGGAAGGCAAAGCAATATCACCTGAAGGCCGGAAATAATCTTCTGAATATCGTATAGATTTCAGCCAATCAACCCTATTATTATCATTCAGGTAATAACTGCGTATTTATACCATCATATTTGCATTCATACCTGATTATAATTTATAAGTACGTAAAAAACACAAAAAAATTGAAATAAAGATTTATTCCTATATTTTTGCTAAACCGATTTAAAATTTCATAATAGCTGTTAGTCTCCCTGCCCAACTAGGAGACTATTTTTAAAATGATTTGCTAAATCGATATTTTATAAAACCAAATTATAAACTATGAAAAAACAGCTTTACACACAAAAGGGCGGGTTAAACCCTGTCTTGCGTTTCCCGTATTATTGTTTGTTTGGGCTTCTGATGGTATTTGCTGCCGGCAATCCGGTGTACAGTGAATCCAGGCTTTCCGGCAGCGCCAGACTCCATCTCAAATTACTTCCCAATGCACAAATCACTGTAAAGGGGAATGTGACGGATGAAAAAGGCCAGCCATTGCCGGGGGCCTCTGTAAAAGTTAAAAACGGTACAGGTGGCACAGTTACCGATACCAATGGTAATTTCGTTCTGAATGTGGCTGATGCCGCTGCAGTGTTGCAGATCAGTTTTACCGGTTATGAAATCAGGGAGGTCACCGCCTCAACCAGCCCCTTAAAAATACAGTTACAGCCCAGCAGCAAAGCGCTGACTGAAGTAGTGGTGGTTGGTTATGGTACATCGAAAAAGACAAACCTGACCACCTCAATCAGCTCTGTTAAAGGTGATGCTATTGCTGAAAGACCCACAACACTAAATGTTTTGCAGGGTTTGGCAGGTAAAGCCGCGGGGGTGAACATCATGACCAATTCCGGAAAACCCGGTGGTAACCCCGCGGTGAAAATCAGGGGTACAGGCTCCATCAACTCCTCCAATTCTCCGTTATACGTAGTGGATGGGGTAGTGGGTGCTGATCCCAATTCAATTGACCCTAACATCGTGGCCTCGGTAGATATCTACAAAGATGCCGGTTCTACCGCTATTTACGGCTCACGCGGCGCTAACGGTGTAATCGTGATCACTACCAAAACCGGTAAGAAAAATACGTCAGATATCTCGTTTAATAACACGGTCAGCTTCGGTTCATTACAACATGAGATATCACTGCTCGATGCTGCCGGGGCACTGGAACTCCTGAGAAGGGAATATGATTATGTTCCGGGCAGGCTGGCACCTCATCTTGATCCCTCTAACACCTTCACACGTAAGAACGACCTGTTTAATGCGGACGGTACACCCAAATACAATACCGACTGGCAAAAGGAAGCCACCCAGGTAGCCGTTTCCCACCAGCATTCGCTTACCTTTTCGGGAGGTAAGGATGACCTGACCGTGCTGGCAAATATCTCCTATAAAAATAACGAAGGTATTATGCTCAACAGTTATGCAAAGCAGATCAATGGATATATCAACATTGGCTGGGATGTAAAACCCTGGTTAAACCTGAAGGCGAGCTTAAATGTAGGCGGTTACCAGTCGAACAATATAGAAGGAAATACCCTCGGCTTAAATGCCGTCAGGGAAATGTATGAGTTCCTGCCATTTATGCCTGTGCAGTATCCTGATGGCAGCTATTCGCGAAAAGGTGAGTACCCGGGCGAAGAAGACTCAGAAAATCCGGTGAGACTGCTCAATGAGGTTAAGGATGTCACAGGAAGGATATCTACACTGGGCAACGTGGTAGGTACTTTCCATTTAGCCAAACACCTGAATTTTGTAACCTCCTTCAGTGGTCAGCTCAACTCCAACTACGAGAACTATTTTTCCGGTAATGATATATTTGGCGTATCACAGCAACAGAACGGAGTTGCCCAGCGTACCAATAACCTGAATTCTGTATGGAGCAATGAAGATTACTTCTCCTACGACAATACCTTTGGGAAACACCATATCAATGCGATCATAGGTGCCAGCTGGTATGACTATATTACCTCAGCTACAAGAGCCGGGGCCGAGAACTTCTTTGACAATACTTTTGGCTATAATAACCTCGGGGCCGGAACGGTTATTCAAACCCCCTTTTCTTCACAGATCGAAAACCAGCTCAATTCCTTTTATACCCGTGTAAATTATGATTATGATGACAGGTATTTATTTGGTGCCTCCTTCAGGGCTGACGGCAGTTCCAAGTTCCGCGGCGATAACTTATATGGTTACTTCCCGGCGTTTAACGCTGGCTGGCGCGTCTCTAATGAGGACTTCTTCAAAGGCTTACGCAATGTGATCAGCGATCTTAAACTGAGGGGAAGTTACGGTCTGGTAGGTAACCAGGAGATTGGAAACTACCCGACGGTATCACTCTATAACAGTACACAGTCTATCTTTAACCAGCAAAAATCTGCGGCCGTAACCCTGTCTACTTTCGGTAATCCGGATCTGAAATGGGAAAAGTCGGAACAACTGGATCTGGGCCTCGATATTGCTTTCCTTAAAGGACGCATAGAACTGAGCGGCGACTACTACAATAAGGTCACAAAAGACCTCATCTATTTTGTACAGCAGCCTGCAACCACAGGATATGGAGGCGCTTACAAAAACCTGGGTTCCATACGCAACCGCGGTTTGGAGCTGACGTTGAACACCCAGAACATTGTCAGTGACAACTTTAAATGGAATTCCAGTATTAACTTTTCTGTAAACCGCTCAAAAGTGCTCGATATCAATCATGATATCATCTATCCATGGGGCGGGCGTATTGTAGAAGGAGGGCCGCTGAATGAATTTTTTGGTTACGTAAGAGAAGGCGTGTGGACCACCGACCAGGCCGCTGAAGCAGCTAAGTTTGGCAGAAAACCAGGCGACCTCCGTTATGCCGACCTGAACAATAACGGTGTAAAGGATGCGGGCGACCGCACAAATCTGGGTAACGCCATGCCAAAATGGGAAGGCAACTTTACCAATACCTTCACCTATAAAAATCTCTCCCTGTTTATCGATATGGAAGCCATGTACGGCAATAAACTGCTGAACCTGACACGTTTCATCATGACAGGGCCTACCCCTAACATCAACAGCTATAAAGAGATCCTTGATGCGTATACGCCACAGAACCAGAATTCAAACATTGCGCAGGTACGCCTGTCAACAGATTCATTTTCAGATAATGAGGTAGCTGACAGCCATTACATTGAAAACGGTTCATTTCTGCGTATGAGGAACGTGGCACTTACCTACCGCTTTAACAAAGACCTGTTAAAAAAGATCAAAGTAACCAACCTGTCAGTGGGGCTGAATGTAGAAAATGCCTTTCTATGGACAAAATATAAGGGCTATGATCCTGAGGCTACTTCCTTTGATGCTTCGCTCAATCAGGGGGTAGATGTATATCAATACCCTAAGCCACGTACTTTCTCACTGAACATTAGTGCCAACTTTTAATACATCAGCCATGAAAAAAATATATTTATCCATCCTCATCCTTTTTACATTGTGTTCATCGTGTAAGAAGTTTCTGGAAGAAAAAACTACGGGAATTCTTACTCCTGATAATTATTATAACAATGCTGCACAGATCAGGGCAGCGGTTAACGGGGCTTACCTGGGATTGAATAGCCCTTTTGCTACCAGCATAGGTGTGGCGGTAAGCCCGGTTTTCAGCCTGGAATATATTACGGGTTATTGCCAGCGCCCAAGGCCAAGCGGAAATGAAGATAACCAGTTTATACAATTAACCGGGATCGATCAGGCCAATGCTGCTTTACAGACCTGGTGGACCTCCTCGTATTATCCTATTGAAAACTGTAACAGCATTATAGCCAATGTAGGCAAGAGCAGCGTAGTATCAGGAGTTGAAAAAGATAACTTTTTGGCTGAAGCCCGTTTTTTGCGTGCATACTATTATTTTCAACTGGTAAGATTGTACGGCAGGGTGCCGCTGAAAACTGAGCCTACCACAGATCTGAACAATACCCAGCTGGAACGTGCTGCTATTGAAGATATTTACAATCAGATTGTTCTGGACCTCACTACCGCTGAAAGTGCCGGTTTACCCTGGACAGACAAGACGGGGCATGTTTCCCGCGGTGCTATCAAATCTTTACTGGCCAAGGTATATATCACCATGGCTGGTTATCCGCTGAACAAAGGTCAGTCTTACTTTCAGAAAGCGTACGAAAAGGCCAGCGAAGTGGTGCAGAGCGGGCAGTTCAGCCTGTTTGCCAATTACAGCGATTTACGCAACCCATCCAATTACAACAGCGGCGAGCATATATTTATGATCCAGCATGATGAAACTACCATCTCCAATATTATGCATTTTTCATTAATGCCCTATCCTGAATTACCAATCAGCATTCAGCCTTCCTACAGCGGGGCAATGGCACCTGCGTTATCATTTTATAACTCCTATGACGCGGCCGACCAAAGGATAAAAGAGCAGAATTATTACTATACGCAGCACGCACAATATGGCAATCCATCCAATATCATCAAGCTGCCGATGCCCTATATTTATAAATACTGGAATGACCAGGCAGAGATCAGCGGCAGGGATGGTTCAAATTTTCCGTTGATCAGATATGCAGATATATTACTGATCTGCGCAGAGGCGAGTGCCAGCCTAAACGGAAGCAGTACCTCAGATCCGGTAGCCGTTGCAGCCTATAACCAGGTGCATCAGCGTGCTTTTCCCGCTGCAATTGCTGCCGGCAGTGTGGCGCTTGATGATATCTTAAAAGAGCGCTATTGGGAGCTTGGCTTTGAATTCCAGACCTGGTTTGATATGCTGCGTACCCGCAAAGCTTTTGACGTAGATAACAAGAGGATTGTAGACCTCATTGGCTACAAGGCCCCGCTGCATAACCGGGCATTTACTGAGGCAGACCTGTTATGGCCAATACCATTGCAGGAAGTACAGAAAGATCCTAATCTGGGTAAATGATAAACATTTTTTTACAGGAAGATAAAATCCACTATCTTCCTGTATTTATTCACTACTATTTAAGAAAAAATGTTCAGAAAAACTCACAGATATCTAATCGTTTTGGCTGGTGCCACTTCAATATTTTTTGCAACCGCTGTAAGCGCGCAAGATGCCGCATCCTACGTAAACCCCTTTATTGGGGCCAGCAGCAGCGCATCTGCAGCCGGTATTTATCATGGGCTTGGCAAAACCTTTCCCGGTGCAACAACGCCCTATGGTATGGTGCAGGTAAGCCCCAATACCATTACTGGCGGAGATAATGGTTCCGGGTATAGCTATGAACATCAAAGTATAGAAGGTTTTGCTTTCACGCAGATGAGCGGGATCGGATGGTTTGGAGACATGGGCAACTTACTGGTCATGCCCGGCTCAGGCACGCTCAGAACCAGTGCGGGCACGTTAGACCACCCTGCCGGCGGCTACCGCTCGGCCTATTTAAAATCAAGTGAAAAAGCATCAGCAGGTTACTACAGTGTTTTGCTGACAGATCATCATATCAGGGCTGAGATGACGGCTGCACCACACAGCGGTATATTGCGCTTTACTTTCCCGAAAAATAACCAGTCAAGAATACAGATTGACCTTGCAAGGAGGGTAGGTGGTACCTCAACACTACAATATGTAAAGGTCACAGACGCCTATACAATTGAGGGCTGGATGAAATGTACACCTGAAGGAGGTGGCTGGGGCAATGGCGACGGGCAGGCTGATTATACGGTTTATTTTTATGCCCGCTTTAGCAAGCCCCTAAAAAACTTTGGTATCTGGAGTGCCGCTATCCCTGAAGGGCAAAGACGTAAACGCGAAGATGTTGAAAGTGCCGGATATCAGGAAATTGTTGCCCATTCTGTCGTGTCAAAAGGCCTCAAAGAAAAGCAGGGTAAACACCTGGGCTTTTATGCTGATTTTACCACCGCGGAAAATGAGCAGGTGCTGTTTAAATCGGGCATCTCCTATGTAAGTATGGCCGGTGCCAGAAAGAACCTGCTTGCCGAGATCAAAGACTGGAATTTTGACGCAGCCCACCAGCGGGCTGTGGGTTTATGGAACAAGGCCTTAGCTAAAGTGAGCATCGAGGGAGGTACGCCCGAAGAACGGAAGGTGTTTTACAGCGCCATGTACCACACCATGATAGATCCCCGTATCGTCAACGATGTTGATGGGCAGTATTGGGGCGGAGACGGAAAGGCACACCGGAATGCGGTTTTCCACAAGCGGACCATATTCAGCGGATGGGATGTATTCCGCAGTCAGATGCCCCTGCAAACCATTATCAATCCTTCACTGGTGAATGATATGATCAATTCATTGGTCACACTGGCCGCTGAGAAAAACAAAAACTACCTGGAACGCTGGGAATTGCTGAATGCCTATAGCGGATGTATGATTGGCAATCCCGCAGTGTCCGTAATCACGGATGCCTATGCCAAGGGAATCCGCAATTTTGATGTTCCAAAGGCGTATGAGCTATCGGTCGCTTCGGTAGAGAAATTTGGCAATGGAGAACGCGGGTATGCGCCGGGTTCCAGCAGCATCGCCATGACATTGGAATATGCTTACGCGGAGTGGTGCACTTCGCAGCTGGCGGGCTGGCTGAAACACCCGGCCGATGCCGCAAAATATGCCGCGCGCGGCCAGGATTACCATAACGTTTTTGACAAAGAGAAGGGCTGGTTCCGCCCGAAGGATGAGCGTGGCCAATGGGTGGCATGGCCGGATTCCGGACGCATGACCCAGTGGTATGGTACTTTTGAAACCAACCCCTACCAGCAGGGCTGGTTTGTGCCGCATGATGTCAACGGTATGGTGCAGTTGATGGGTGGCAGGGAAAAGACCATTGCCGATCTGAACCATCTGTTTGATAAAACACCAGAGAATATGATGTGGAACGATTATTACAACCAGGCCAATGAGCCCGTACATCATGTACCATTCCTCTATAACCGTTTGGGTATGCCCTGGCTTACGCAAAAGTGGACACGCGAGATCTGCCGCAGGGCCTACAAAGACGGGGTGGAAGGTTTAGTGGGCAATGAAGATGTAGGCCAGATGTCGGCCTGGTACGTGCTGGCATCTGCTGGTTTGCACCCGGTTTGCCCCGGCGATACCCGGCAGGAAATAACCAGTCCTGTGTTCAGCAAAGTTACCTTCCGGCTTGATCCTGCGTATGCTTCGGGAAAAGCCTTCACTATTGTGGCTAAAAACAATTCAGCCAAAAATGCATACATACAAAGTGCCAGGCTAAATGGTAAGGAATACAACAAATGTTATATCGATTATAAGGACATCGCGGCAGGAGGTACACTGGAACTGACCATGTCACCGGTGCCCAATAAAGAATGGGGTCTGAACTGACCAATAAATAAAATGTAATGATAAAAATTATGAAGAAACTTTTTTATATGCTGGTTGGCAGTATCGGATTTTTTCCGATGGCAAAAGCGCAGACTGTAGCACCTTTTAAAGCGGGAGACCGCGTTGTGTTTGTAGGGAACAGTATAACCGATGGAGGGCACTACCATTCGTACATCTGGCTGTACTACATGACCCATTTTCCAAACATGCGGATCACCTGTTTCAATGCCGGTGTTGGCGGTGATGTGATAGGCCAGATCGCAGACCGCTTTGATGCGGACGTCCTTTCCAAAAAACCAACCGTTTTAACCCTCACCTGGGGGATGAACGACAGCGGTTACTTTGAATGGACAAAAGCGGATGCACAACAGGTTTTTGATAAAAAAATGCTGGGTACATACAAAACCTACGGGCTGCTTGCAGACCGGCTAAAGCAGAGCCCCCAGATCAGGACCATACTGATAGGCGGTTCCCCTTATGATGAAACAACAAAGTTTACCAAAAACAATATTTACCCGCACAAGAGTGCCGGACTGGCATCCATTATAGCTCATCAGGAACAGTCTGCAAAAGATAACCACTGGGCTTTTGTTGATTTTTTTCACCCGATGACGGAGATCAACAAAAGAGAACAACTGAAAGATTCAACCTTTAGCCTTACCCCCAATGACAGGGTACATCCGGATAATGACGGCCACCTGGTGATGGCTGCTATCTTTTTAAAGGCACAGGGAATGGCCAATAACGCAGTGGCTGATATCAAAATTGATGCTGCCAGAAAACGTGTTGATCAGCAGGTGAATTGCCGGATAACAAACGTTACGGGCTCTGCAAATGCAGTGGCATTTGATTACCTGGCCAATTCACTGCCCTATCCGCTGGATACCGTTCCGCGGGGATGGGGCAACCGTAAAAAGCAGTCTGATGCACTGAAAGTGATTCCTTTTAACAAAGAATTTAACCAGGAAGTGTTAACCGTTAAAAGTTTAAAAAGCGGCAATTACAGCCTGCTGATTGATGGGGAGGAAATAGGAAGATGGACCGCCAGGCAGCTTGCAGAAGGGGTGAATATGGCAGAGCTTACCGAAACACCACAGTATCAGCAAGCCATACAAATCCGCGAACTTAACGAAGAGCGCTGGGATATTGAGCGCCGCCTGCGCATGTATATATGGATGCAGTATGACTTTCTCAAAGGAAAAAACCTTTTGTACAAGGACAATACCGCAGCCATGGATAGCGTAAAAAAGTACGCTTTGAAAGATATGTTTGTGAATGGCAATAAGGATAACTACACACGGGCACGTTACAAAAGCCTGCGTGATGCCTGGCAAAAAGAAATGGATGTGCTGACAGACCAGATCTATATGATCAATAAGCCGGTCAGCCACCGTATCGAGATCGTAGCAACCCATTAACAGACAATAACAGATATGGCTATTAAACAAATTATTGTTCCTGCACTCTTGTCCCTGTGTTTGTATGTCCGGGCAGGGGCGGCTACCGTAGATACCGTGGTTACACATAGTGCAGCAATGCATAAAGACATCAAAGCCGTGGTAATTGAACCGGCTGACTACAGTGCCGGAAAAAAAATACCTGTGGTCTACTTACTGCATGGCTTCAGTGGCAATTACAGCGACTGGATCAGCAAGGTGCCGGCCATAAAAGACCTGGCCGATCAGTATCACCTGTTGATCGTATGCCCGGACGGAGGTTTCGCCGGCTGGTATTTTGATAGTCCCGAGAACAAAACATCCCAGTATGAAACCTATGTTGCTGCTGAGCTGGTCAGGTATATCGATCAGCACTATGCTACCATGGCCGACAGAAAGTACAGGGCCATCACCGGCCTGAGCATGGGCGGGCATGGCGCCTTATTCCTGGCATTCAAACATGGGGGAGTTTTTGGTGCTGCAGGCAGCATGAGCGGAGGGGTAGACATCAGGCAGTTTCCTGATCAGTTCGGTATTGAGCAGGTATTGGGTAAATTCAGTGAATACCCCCAGCGCTGGGAACAGAATAGCGTGGTGAATATGCTGTACCTGGTCAAACCCGGTTCACTGGCCATCACTTTTGATTGCGGTTATGATGATATGATGTATACCTCCAATCAGAAGCTGCATGAGCAACTGCTGGATCGAAAGATCCCGCATGACTATACCGTAAGGCCCGGAGGGCACAGCTGGGAGTACTGGACCAACTCCATCTCTTACCAGGTGTTGTTTTTCAGCAAATACTTTAGGAGAGCAGCTGACAAGTAGTAGTAAAAATGAAATATGAAGCAGATTGACCATATGAGAGCTAAAATATTGATGGTGTTGTTTTTTTGCCTGTCAGGCTTTAAAACGATTGCCCAGGTAAAAAAGACGCCTGATCTGACCAATATCAGATTCACGGTACAGGAGGCCCCGGAATGGTCAGCCCTGCTCAAACGAAGCAGCGGCTGGTTTGGTGGAGACGGGATCTACACCATACCGTACAATGGTGTGGAAAGCAGGCAGGTGAATCAGCGTGATAGTATCCTTTTTATTTTCAGTGATACGATGATTGGCGAAATCAAAAACAATACAATGATGCCGGGGGCAACCATGATCCATAACTCTGTTGCCATCTTAAAAGGGAATGCGCCCGACGAAAAGCGGATGAAATTCTACTGGGATAAAGACACCAAAGGAAATCCCGCGCCCGTTTTTATTCCGCATACACCCAAAACAGATACGGCCGACTACTACTGGCTGGGTGATGGCTTTGTGAACCGGGATGCAGGGAACGACATGTATATTTTTGGCTACCGTGTGCGTAATGTGAGTACCGATGCCTTCGGGTTCAGGGAAGTGGGCAACACACTGATAAAGATTCCGGAAGGCAGCAGGCCCCCGTTCAAAACGGCCACGCAGAGGGACACACCATTTTTCCTGACCGATCAGCAGGGTGATTCCGGTTCATTCGGAGCGGGGATTTATGTCAATACCAAAACAGCCGCTGCGCAGCATCCGGATGGTTATATCTACGTTTATGGTGTAAAAGGCCAGGGGAAAAAGCTGCTTGTTGCCAGGGTTCTACCCCGGGACTTTGAGGATTTTAAGAAATGGACCTACTGGGACGGGCAGACCTGGGTAAATGACATGTATGCCGCTGCCGAGGTAACAGAAGGTGTTTCAAACGAGTTAAGCGTTTCGGATCTGCCTGACGGGCGATATGCCCTCGTATTTCAGCTTAACGGCATGAGTACCACGGTAGGTATGCGGATTGGTGCAACTCCGGCAGGGCCTTTCGGGCCGGTAATCAAACTGTGGGACTGCAAGCCTGACCTGCTTAAGAAAACCTTTGTGGTTTATAACGCAAAGGTGCATCCCGGTTTATCAAAGCCGGGCGAACTGCTGATCAGCTATAACATTAATTCTGTCGAGTTTATTAAGGACCTGGAAACACACCCGAATCTGTACAGACCGAGGTTTATCCGCGTCAAATTTCAATAAATTTTATCAAATGAAGTTAAAAGGCTTAGTTACGTGCATGATGTTACTATCTGCTGCCGGTGTATCCGGTCAGGAGACTAACCTGGTCAAATATGTAGATACGCGGCAGGGAACCAATACCAAATATGAATTTTCATATGGTAACACTTATCCGGCTACAGCATTGCCCTTCGGGATGAACACCTGGACACCCCAGACCGGTAAGAATGGTGATGGCTGGAAATATCAGTACGAGAAAAAAACCATCCGCGGATTTCAGCAATCCCATCAGTGCAGTTCATGGGTAAACGACTATGCCGTGTTCAGCCTGATGCCTGTTACAGGCCAGCTGGTGGTAGACGAAAATAAAAGGGCTGCGGCTTTTAGCCATGCTAACGAAACCGCACAGCCGGGTTACTACAAGGTTAGGCTGGATAATCAGATCAGTACCGAGATCAGCCCTACAGAACGTGGTGCCCACCTGCGTTTCAGTTTTCCTAAAGGCGCGGGTGCTTACCTGGTACTGGATGGCTATACCAAAATGAGCATGGTGAAGATAGACGTTGCCAAAAGGCAGATCAGCGGCTGGGTAAATAACTGCCGCTGGGCACCGCAAAGTTTCAGGAATTATTTTGTCATTACCTTTGACCGGCCTTTTACTGCTTACGGTACCTGGGAAAACAAACACAATACCACGCTTGCAAAAAATACAACTGCAGAAGGTGAGGGCGTTGGTGCCTATATAAAATTCAAAGATGGCGAAACCGTACAGGCAAAGGTTGCCTCGTCCTATATTAACGCAGACCAGGCGCTACTGACCTTAAATAAAGAATTGGGCCATTTCCGGTCTTTTGACGATACACACCACGCGGCAGATGCAGTCTGGAACCAGCTGCTTGGCCGGATGAAAGCTGAAGGTGGCAGCGAAGAGCAGAAGGCCACGTTTTATTCCTGCCTTTACCACGCCAACCTGTTCTCCCATCAGTTTTTCGAATATGATAAGGACGGGCGGCCGTATTACTACAGCCCCTATGACGGAAAGATACACCAGGGCTACATGTACACGGACAATGGATTTTGGGACACCTTCAGGGCACAGTTCCCGCTCAACACCATTCTGCACCCTAAAATGGAAGGGCAGCTGGTGAAAGCTTTGCTGGATGCACAGGAGCAGTGCGGATGGCTGCCTGCCTGGTCTTTCCCGGCAGAAACAGGCGGTATGCTGGGCAACCACGCCATATCACTGCTTGCCGATGCCTGGGTGAAAGGCATCCGCAGCTTCGATCCGAAACGGGCCCTGGATGCCTATTACCACGAAGCTACTAACAAAGGCCCCTGGGGCAGTGCCAATGGGCGCCCGGGATGGAAAGAATATTTTGCGAATGGCTATGTGCCCTATAACGAGAAAACACAGGGTGCCACCGCCTGGACCCTTGAGTTTGCATATGACGATTTCTGTGGTTACCAGCTTGCCAAACAAACCGGTAATGCACATTATGAAAATGTATTTGGCAGGCAGATGTATAATTACAAAAACCTGTTTGACCCCAAAACCAGGTTTATGCGTGCCAGGGATGCACAGGGCAACTGGATAGAACCCTTTGACCCGATGGACTGGGGTGGCCCCTATACAGAAGGGAATGCCTGGCACTGGACCTGGTCTGTCTTCCAGGACGTGCAGGGACTGATTGATCTCATGGGCGGAGATCAGGGCTTTACAAACAAAATGGATTCAGTATTTACTGAGCCCGGGACTATAAAAGTAGGTGCCTACGGAGCTGTAATCCATGAAATGACCGAAATGGCGGCCTTTAAAATGGGGCAGTATGCACAGGGCAATGAACCGATCCACCATATGCTTTACCTGTACAATTATGCAGGCCAGCCCTGGAAAGCGCAGTCACATTTGCGGGAGGTAATGGCCAAAATGTACAACGCTACAGCAAACGGTTATCCCGGTGATGAAGATGAAGGGCAGATGTCTTCCTGGTACGTACTGAGTGCTGCGGGCTTTTACAGCGTATGCCCGGGTACCGACCAATATGTGATCGGCAGTCCTGCTTTTGAGAAGATGACCATCACCCTGGAGGGTGGTAAAAAGTTCATTATCGAAGCCAGTCACAACAGTGACAAAAATGTATATATCCAGTCGGCCACACTCAATGGCAAGCCTTATACACACAATTGGATCAGGCACCAGGATATTGTCAATGGTGGCGTATTGCATTTTGAGATGGGAGATAAACCAAATAAGATGAGAGGCCTTGCAGCTGAAGACAGGCCGTTTTCCTTATCAAAAATGGAATAGTTTGTCATAAAGTTGAAGATTTGGTTTAACTTACGTTACCAAATAATCAGCTGTTGATGAATGACAAACCCAAGTTTACAGAACGCAAATATCTCATGATCCTGCTGATCATGGCCTCGCTGTTTATGTTATGGGGACTGGCATTAACACTGGGTGATGTACTGAACAAACATTTTCAGAATGTGCTCCATGTATCCAAGTCGCGCTCGGCGCTTGTGCAGTTGTCTATGTTTGGCGCTTATGCGGTAATGGGCATTCCGGCGGGCCTGTTTATGAAAAAGTTTGGGTATAAAAGCGGTGTATTGCTGGGCCTGTTTTTGTATGCCGCAGGTGCATTTTTGTTTATCCCTGCTGCCAATACAGCCTCTTTTAATTTCTTCAGGTTTGCCTTATTTGTGCTTGCCTGCGGCCTGGCAACATTGGAAACGGTAGCGCATCCTTTCGTTGCGTCCCTGGGAGATCAGCGTACCAGCGACCAGCGTATTAATTTTTCTCAGACATTTAACGGTCTTGGTGGTGTGATTGGCCCTTTGATCGGCAGTTATTTTATTCTGAAGGCAGGGCAGGAACATTCCAATGACCTGGTGTCGGTAAAATATCTTTACACCGGTATTGGTAGCCTGATTGTCCTGATAGGTGTAGCGTTTATCTTTATAAAAGTACCTCCGCTCCATGATGTCCATCCTGCCGAAACCGGATCAGCGGCGGCGGCAGGTGCTGAACATCCGTACAAAAAACTGTTTCGGCACAAACACTTTGTATTTGCCGCCATAGCCCAGCTGTTCAATGTGGCTGCACAGGGAGGTACCTGGGCGTATTTCATCAATTACGGTCATGAGGTGATGTATTTTACAGATGAAAAGGCCGGATATTTCTTTTCGCTGAGCATGGTCATGATGGTGGTTGGGCGTACGGCAGGAACATTACTCATGCGTTATATTGAGCCAAATAAATTGCTGGCAGCTTTTGCCTTGTGTAATATCCTGATGTGTGTAATAGTAGCCCAGGGATTTGGCTGGGTATCATTTATTGCACTGCTTTTTATCAACTTCTTTTTCAGTATCATGTTCCCTACTATATTTAGTCTGGGCTTAAAAAATATGGGTGCGCAAACGCAGCAGGCCTCTTCATTTATCGTGATGGGTGTTCTGGGGGGAGGGATCTTCCCGCCTTTAATGGGGCTTATTGCTAATCATAATGTAGCTGGCGCGTATTATCTGCCAATAGTATGTTATGCAGTGATATTTATGTTTGGCTATACCTACGGGAAAATCAGGCCAGGTATCATTCATAACGATTTCAAGGTTTAGTAAACCGATTTAAAAGTGTAGATTGGGGATAGTAAATGAAAATATGTTTTACCTTTGATTATAAAAAGAGCACTTGAAAAAAATATCAATAGCGGATATAGCCCGTGAGTTACATGTCTCAAAGACCACCGTTTCTTTCATTCTGAACGGTCGTGCAGAAGAGAAACGCATAGGCAGGGAAGTAGTTGAACGCGTGCAAAAATTTATTGAGGAAGTGGGCTACAGGCCTAATCCGCTTGCACAGAGTTTGCGTACCGGGAAGTCAAATATTATTGCATTGATGGTAGAAGATATTTCTAACCCTTTTTTTGCTTCTATAGCCCGTTTAATCGAAGACCGTGCCTATAAAAATGGCTATAAGATCATTTATTGCAGCACTGATAACGATACCGGGAAAACCCGTGATCTCATCAGTATGTTTCGTGAGCGGCATGTTGACGGTTACATCATTGCTCCGCCGGAAGGTATTGAGGATGAGATCAGTGCTTTGATGAAGGCTAAAATGCCTGTAGTGTTGTTTGACAGGCATTTACAGAACGTCAGTACGGATCTGGTTGAAATTGACAATCTGTTCAGTACCTATAATGCTACAAAACATCTCATTGAGCAGGGATATAAAAAAATTGCTTATATCACTTTTTCTTCAAACCAATCGCAGATGCTGGACCGTTTGGAAGGGTACCATAAGGCTCTGGAAGAGAGCGCTTACAAGCCTTTTGTAAAGGAAATTGCGTTCAATCAGGATGACAGCCTGATCATTGGGCCGATTACAGCTTTTCTGAAGAAAAACAAAAACCTTGATGCCGTATTCTTTGGCACCAACCACGTAGGCACCTGCGGATTGCAGGTGATCACTGATCTGGGAATAAAAGTTCCTTCTGATCTGGCAGTGATTTCTTTTGATGATTACAATGTGTTCAAAATGCATTCACCGCCTATAACAGCCATTTCCCAGCCAATTGAAGCCATTGCAGATAACGTGATTACCGTACTGCTGAACAGGTTAAATACCTCGTCCCGGCACATCAGTTCACAATCTATCATTTTGAAAACCGATCTGAATATCAGGGCGTCTTCCAAAATGACAGAAGCTTAAACCTTATTTCTTTTAATCATTGTACGCTTTCACCTGCAAGGTGTAATTTTTGCCCAGTAATTTAGGGTCTGCCTCTATTTCCAGTATCCTGGATTCGCCCTGCATCAGGGAAAAATATCCATCGCTGTATAATGCGGGCAGGATTTGACTGCCCGATGAATTGATTAACTGAGTCCTGATGCCAAAGGCTGCAGTGGTCTTTGAATTGTTTTTGATGGTATACCTGAGCAATTGATTTACGCCGTTTCTTGCCGTAGATATTTCAGGTTTACTTACATTTAAGTCATGGCCAATACCAGGCAGTTTATCCAGGGCGCTGTAATCAAGATAGGTGTTCCCAAGCCAGTAAAAGTTTTCAGATAAAAGGTTGCCTTTTTTATCTTTCAATTTGAGCTTTAAAAAATGCACATCAGACAACTCAGGTCTATCTTTAACAGAGGCAAGTACTTTAAACGCTTCAGTTGCCGAACTGGGCGGTACATCTATAGTTTGTCCGATACTGTAATCCGGTACTATTTTGCCATCCATATCGTATACAGTTGCAGTTGCATTGAGGCCCATTAAACCATAAGCTTTATTGTTAATAACCTTGACGGAGTTTGTTGCAGCGTTCCACTGGATATGGATAGGCTCGCAGGCTGTTTTTGCCCCAAAATAGGCTCCTGTAAGGTCGTAATAATAATCATAGGTCTGCCAGATCATTGACGGGTAGGCCGATTGGCTCATCCATATCAGCATGCCGGTCGCATCTTTCCACATGTGGTCATTCCAGGCCTCAAACATCGCTTTCATCGTTTCCAGGTTTTGCATTTGTGCTTTTTTACAGAAATCTTCTATTGACGTTGCTTTACCATAACTCCTGTTGATATCCTTAATGTATTTTACCGGATCAGAACCGCCGCCCAGCGCGCCATCTGTACTGAAATAGTGCTTTGCCCACATATTGGTTTTGCTGTTTACCGCTTCAGGCGTAGGGGCAACCCAGTAATCGCGGGGCATGAACTTTTTGAAACTTTCAATATTGACAAAAGTGGCGGTACCCAATTCACTGCGCATTCCATACGAATCTTTTGAAAAGAGGTAGCCATTGTGCGGATCGGTAAAGTAGGTCTTAGGATCGAGGTTGTTCCATAAACCGCTTCCGGATAACATCTTACTGCCTCCGTGGATAGAAAAGTTAGGATTAGTTTCTCCTGCGTTGGACCGGGCAATGTACAACCTGTCATCGCCGTCGTTCTCCTTTATTGCAGTTTTGATCACATGACTCAGCTCGCTGTTAGGGTCGCCCCCCGGAGCACCTTCGTTGGCACCGCACCAAATGACTATTGAAGGATGGTCCCTCAGCTTTTTCACCTTTTCAATGGCATTTCTTTTAAACAGGTTTAAGCTGTCTATTTTGCCAAAGTTGTTTAGCCAGAAATCATCCCACACCATGATGCCATATTTGTCGCAGTAATCATAAAAAGCTTCGTCGGTTACTTCACCCGTCCAGTTTCTGATCATGTTGAAATTCATTTCCTGGTGGAAACGCACGCGGGTCTCGTAATCCTTGCCGCGGGCTTTGAGCATATAGTCGCTCATACCCCAGTTGCCCCCTTTTACCAGGACAGGTACATCATTCACATACAGGCGCAGCGGCCCATTGAGGGTAGTGGTATCTGCGCTGATTTTTCGAATACCAAAGCTTTTCTTTACCACATCGGCTGTTGCCTTGCCCTTTGCCTCAAAGCTGGCCGTCAGTGTATAAAGGTTTTGTGTGCCGTCTGGTTTCCCTCCATAACCGTTTGGCCACCATAGATTAGGATTTTTGATATGCAGTTGCGGATACTGCTCAGGATTGTAGGTAACTGTTTGTATGCTGTTGCCTTTTACAGCTATTTGGGGACTGTTAATTACTATATTCCCCGGATTTATGGTCAGTTTTAACACACCGGTTGCCGTTTCCGGAGCTGTATTGTTCAGCTGCAGATGGATGTTCACATCAACAGCTTTTTTTTTAAGGTCTGACCGGACCCATGGATCGCTGATGATAACCGGATTTGTAGCTGTTAAACTAACAGTGTCAGTTATACCGCTGTTTAGTCCGGGTACTGCAGGCATCCAGTCCCAGCTACCGCTGCTGATGTAAGTAGGGCTTTCCCAGTTAGCCAGGGGATGGTCATGACCCGGATCGTGGCGGGGAGGGGTAACCAGTACCAGGATTACGTTGGTTGCCTTTTTTCTCAGTAGGTCTGTAATATCATAAAGACCACGTTCAACAATTCCTTTGATTGTACCTATATGCTGCCCGTTTACATAAATTTCTCCCTGTTTATGGATGCCGTTGAAGTTCAGCCGGATTCTTTTACCGGGCGGAAGGCCGGCAGCAGAAAATTCACTGCGGTACCAGAAGGGCCGGTTGTACTTAGCTTTGTCTACTTTGTAAATGTTATCCGCAAAATCAGGATCAGGCTCCCGGCCGGCTTTTACATACGCATAAAATACCGTGCTGGGTACTGCAGTGTTAATCCAGCCTTTTTGCACAAAGCCCTGCTGAGACATCTGCACTATCGTGGAACTGGTTCCGCCTTTGGGGTACAGCTTCCATTTCAAATTGATATTCTGGGCATGCGTAGTTCCGTGCAGCAATAAGCACAGTACAATAAACCCGCAAACAAAAGATTTCATAAATGGTTCCTATTTTGGAACAATATAAGAATAAAATCACTAAACCGATTTATTTTAGTTTAAAAGCCTTTTTGTACGGATTTACCCGGTTTATCTCGGCGTTATTTTTCCAGTTTGGTATCAATCACAAAGATGCCAAACTCAGGGACCAGCTTTTTGTAAAGCGCTTCGGGCTGTACGGTCATGATGACCTCCAGCGTTGGGGAAACGAATGCTTCCAGCAAATGTCCGCCACGTACTGTGCCGTCTTCGGTACCGAAATTAACATGTGCATGAACAACAGGGTTACCGTTGTTCAGCGCAACATCACCAATCAGTGAGGTGATCTCAGAGAAATTATCGATCTTAAATACCTTGAACATTTTGCGCGACTTGTCATACCAGCCATACTGAGCCGAACTGGCATCGCCGATGGCGGTGAAATGAGCACTCTTAACTTTGTATTTGACAGCGAATTCCTTCAATCCTGATAACACTTCGTCCCCGGCAGCAAATATCAGCGCGTAGGTTTTAGTGGTGTCGTTCCCGCTGATCAGTTTAACCTGTACGCCCGGAGATCTGCCGGTTAACGGAGCTTTTGTTGGCGAGGCGTACTCCTGTTCCTGTGCGCTGGATGTAAAGCCGATAAGGGAAAGGCCCAGCAGTGTCAATGCGAAAAGTTTTTTTGATGAGGATTTGATTGCCATAGTGTGTAATTTGATAGCTGTGATACTAATAAGTTTATCAATTGCGTATACACCTGGAACAATAATAGAATAGACTATGTTTGCCGGAATGCTGCTTTTGTTATGCCAGGGCTTTCCGTTTAGCCAGCCTTTCCTTCCGTTTATTGGTCAGGTATTTCCTTACGGGGATATCGTATATCACCATTACCAGGTAAGCTGCTCCAACCAGCAGAATTAGCCCGGTTATGATGATGAGGGTCAGCTGCAAAGCGCCCGGCTTATGGCTGGTGTAATAATTACCGAACATCCATAACACGGCATAATGCGTCATGTACAATGGGTAGGAGATGTTTCCAGAAAAGATGCAAATCTTTTTTACAGCCGGTGTTAACGTGGCACCTGCGCCCAAAGCTATCAGCAAAGGAAAGTACAACAGGACTACCAAAGGTTCGGAGAACCAGTTCCATTTCGGGGAGGCAGGCATGATAAAGGCTAGGAATAACAGTATTGACAGGGCGATAAAGCCCAGCTTGTTTTTGATGATCCAGTTGTAACGGTAAATAAGCAGGCCTGCCAGGAAAGAATACGCTATCCTCACGCCCCCATCCCAGAAGGTTGGGCCGCTCCAGCCACCTAATAGATTGCCCGAACGGTAAGCTACATAACAAATCCCTATGGCCGAGAGTATGGTTAGCAACAGCAGGTAGCTGCGGCCAATCCGGTAAAGCACAAATGCGTAAACTATGTTAGCAACATATTCCCAGAACAATGACCAGGCCGGCGCATTGAAGCTGAACAGGTTAAAGCCACGGTCTTCTATTACTGGTAAGGGAATAAGGAGTATTGAACAGAAAAAAGTAAGAATGATTTTACCGGTGCTGTACAATTCCAAATGGCCGCCAAACGGATCGAACAAAAATGCCAGCAGGCCAAGTACCGATCCTGCTATAACAAGTGGGTGCAGCCTGATGATCCTTGATATAAAAAAGCTGAGAACACCCATTTTTGCTATACGATCGTCATAGGCATATCCGATCACAAATCCCGAAAGGCAGAAGAAGAAATCGACGGCTAAAAAACCGTGCCCTATCCAGTTTTGGCTGGAATCAGTATAAACCCATTCCATAAAATGAAACGTTACAACTGCCAGGGCTGCAAAACCCCTTAGTCCGTCTAGAATTTCGAAATGCTGTTTAGTCTGAAGAATTGTAGCCGCGGGTTTGTTCGTATCCATCTTAATATATGTCCTGTCGGTATAAGTTAAATGTGGCGATAATGCCTGAATTGCTGTTGCCGCAAGCTATCTAAATTATTGATTCAATCAAAATTGAAGTCCTAACATCCGGATAGAGATAGTTAAAAACTATTTGAAACGTAAGAATAAGCGAGAAATATCGCTAGTGAAAACAAAAAGTGCCTTTAAGTTTGTTTAAAGGCACTTTTTCTGTCTTATGTGTCCCCGAAGGGATTCGAACCCCCATCGTTGGTACCGGAAACCAAAATTCTATCCATTGAACTACGGAGACAGTTGGGCGAAGATAGGAAATTATGTACTGAATTTTATTGATTTTTCTAAAATAGCAGGATGATGTCAATAAAAGCCGATTGAAACCCTGTTTCAATGTATCAAATTCATATTTAATACGATCTTGCTGTATCAGCTGATTTCGATCTTCAGGCCCACAAAGGTACATTCGGTTAAAAAACTTGTAATTAGCATAAATGTTATTATGTTTGTATGTACATGATGGTTTATCCAAATATTTGCGTGATTGCGACAAAAACTTACACATATAGGTTTTTGAAGATAATAAGATGTATTCCACGTATTCATGCAATTCAGTGCAATATTGCAATATCAAGTTAAATGTACGTACAATTTATTTCTACACCTGTTAACAATCTTTTATGAAAATAACCCTGATCTTCGTTTTTGTGGCCTTGTCTTTAAGCCGTTTTAATGTTAGCGCACAAACACGTCATGATCCCGCACTGGCAGCAGCCATACGTGCTGATTCAAGTCTGGAAGTTGTGCGTGCTGATGCATTAAAACTTCTGGACGGATTTTCTGCGGGAACCTCGTACAAGGAGGTATGGATCAGGGATTTCAATACTTTTATCAAAGGATCTTTAGCCGTACAGTCTAAAGATAAGGTAAAAGAGATGCTGCTAATGTTCTTTAAGATCCAGGGAGATGATGGCGATATCGTTGACGGCGTTGTTGACAGCGCAAAAGCAAACGTTGGCTATGAGTATCGCTATTCTGCATTGTTGCCTGGCTGGGCTGCGCATAAAAACACTGTAGAGACAGATCAGGAGGCGTCATTGGTGCAGGCAGTTAAAAAGTATGTAGATGTTACCGGTGATACTTCAATCCTTTCAGTGCAGATCGGGGGGCAGGCGGTCTTTCGCCGTATGGAAAAAGCCTTTCAGTATTTGAGGAAAAACAGGTGGTCAGAAAAGTACGGGTTGATTACGGGGGCTACTACCATAGACTGGGGCGACGTGCAGCCTGAAAGCGGTTGGGGCGTGGCTATAAATGAGAAAACAAGGTGGACAATTGATATCTATGATAACGCAATGTTCGTTATGGCGCTGAATGATTTTTTAGCAATGAAGCCTAAAACATACCAAATGGCAGAGAACTGGGCCGCGGTTGCCCTTGGGGTGAAAAAAAACGTGCGCGCTCATTTGTGGATGAAAGCTGCTCAAAAATATAAGCCACATATCTATCTAAACGGAAGCCCGTTTTCCAAATCTTTTGACGAAGATAAGATCTTATACACAGGTGGATCTGCCTGTGCTATCCTCGCCGGTTTTAACACAACAGCCGAAGTTAAGCTGATCAATCAACAAATGCTCGCTGCGGCAGCAAAAGAGAAACATGCAACCATCGGGATTACCGTTTACCCGCCTTATCCAAAAGAAGAATTTTCCAATATGCACGAATATGTTTACCAGAACGCGGGCGACTGGACCTGGTTTGGTGGACGAATGGTTGCTGCCCTGCTGAAGTACGGAATGGTGAATGAGGCATATGATGAACTGCTGCCAATGGTTAACCGCACGCTTGCAAACAAAGGTTTCTATGAATGGTACGATGTGCGTACGGGAGAACCAAAAGGCTCCGGTAACTTCAGGGGAGAAGCTGGCGTGCTGTATGATGCGGTTTCTCTGTTAAAAAACTGGGCAGCAAAAACAAACTGACCTTGCTGCCGTGGATCACTGGCTTTCTCTTCTGCTCTCCAAAGTATAGGTGAAACTATCGGCTTTGTAATAACCCAGGTTGTATTCAATAGGGCGATCGGCCTGGTCAAATACAAATCTTTTTCTAAAGAAAATAGGGCTGTTCACTTCTACTTCCAGCCTTTCGGCAATGAACTTATCGGCAGCTCTGGCGCTGATTTCTTCTTTTGACAGTTCAGCCCTGTAGCCATAGTCTGTTTCCAGTATATCATATAAAGGTCTTTTGAAATCCTCGTCGCCCGTAAGCCCTATCCGGGGGTGAAAGTAAGAAATGAAGTACACAATTGGTCCCTCGGTGGTTCCCCTTAGCCTTATCATCTTTAGTACCTTGCTTTCTGCAGGGATCTCAAAAAAATTCGCTACCGGCTCATCCGGGAATACCCAGCTGATGTGTAACTCGAAATTTTTGATGGGTATGCCCCGGGCTTCCATTTCCTGTGTAAAGCTAAGCCAGTTTCTTGATTTTGAACTGACTGATCTTGATGCTTTTTTTGTGCCAACACCCTTTTTTCGTGTCAGTAAGCCCTCGAAAACAAGTTTACTGATTGCCTGTCTGAGCGTAGTTCTTGAAATTGCAAGTTGTTTGGCCAGGTCTACCTCATTGGGTAAAAGCTTCCCGTTGTCATATTCAGGGTCATCAAGAATTTTCCTTAATAATTCTTCTGTCTGTACATGTAGGGAGATATTGCTTTTATGATTGATTTTAAACTTCATTACTAAATGATGATAGATGACCGTGCCTGTTCAAATTACGCAAATAAATCTTGATAATCCTATTTAAAACAAATTGTACGGCCTGTACTTTGAATATTATGTCCGTACATACTAAAGCAATTGATTTGCCATTTACGCGCTTTAAATACTTTAATCGCCTGTTTAATTGCGTTGGGATTTTTTACTTGGTTTTAGTTGGAAAAATAAATTCCATATATGTTTGTACATAGTTGTATTTTGTAATATCTTCATCCTGCGGTTCGGCATGGTTTTTATTAAAAAACATCCGCGCAGATAAGATTTATATATATATCCGATGATATGGAAAGACGTAGCGTAAGTAGTTTACCAGCACGTACAATAAAACGAAAAATTGCTTTGATGCTCAGCCTGTGCCTCATGACCGGGCTGGTATCAGCACAGCAGAAATTGATCTGGGAAATAGGGAAGGAAGACGGCGAGAGTACGGGTATGGCTTTAGCGCCGTCAGATTATACCAAATTTTTAGAAAGTGACTTTGGCTGGGAGGACAGGTTTTACCTGGTAGGCTATTCCAGGGCTGAAAAGGACTGGCCCTATGTGCTGCCCGGACCGGCAGATTCCTGGGGAGGAACAGGAAGTACTTCCGGCATCCGGTCACAGGTATTGAATATCCTCTTCGGAATAACAGCCCTTCCGCAAAAGCATGACTGTAATCTGGTGATCAATATATTGGGATACCACGGCAGCCTGCCTCCATTGGTAAAAGTGACTGTCAATGGCAAGGGTACTGTTGTGCAACTTCCGAAAAACAATGACAATAAAGCAATAGAGGGGAACCTGCAGGGGGCTAAAAAATACCAGATTAAGGTTCCTATTCGGGAAGAACTGCTTAAGGGCGGGAATGAAGTGCAGATCACATCTCTTGATGGCTCATGGCTGGTCTTTGACCAGGTAAAACTGGAAGGCGGGCAGGGGATAAAGCTCGCCCGGCCCGGCAAGATCTTTATCCGGAAAGTTAAAGCGGCAGGATATGAGGTGATACAGGATGGCAGGCGTTTCCAGCCACTGCTGCTTGACGTGCAGCATCTCAGTGGCAAGCCTAAACTTACCCTGAAACTTGATGACCGTCTGATATTCTCCGCATTACCTGATTCCGCAAGGTATGAGTTTGAAGTACCTATGCCCGCAGTGAAAACGGATAAAAATAGCAGCTACGAGGTTTTTTGTGATGGCGTATCTATTCAGAAAGGTATTGTAAACCGTTCTGCTCAGGAAGTATTCATGCCAGCAGATTATGTGGATACCAAACTGGGGTCGGCACATTCACGCTGGATGATTGCACCGGGGCCATGGATGCCCTTTGGAATGGTGAAATTAAGCCCTGATAACCAGAATGCCGGGTGGATGGGAGGATATGACCCTACATTTGAAAGTATAGGTACTTTCAGCCATATCCATGAATGGACAATGGCGGGCTTAGGTACAATGCCTGCCGCGGGGCCGCTGAGGATTAAAATGGGCGACCAGCGCAGCACCGGTGAGGGATATCGTTCTCAGATCGATAAATCAACTGAGGAAACCTCCCTGGGTGCTTACAAAGTAATGTTAACCGATTACCATATCAAAGCAGAGCTAACTGCTACTACCCGGGCGAGTTTTCAGCGGTATACTTATCCGAAATCAGCGCAATCCAGGATAATGGTCGATCTGAAGATCCCCGCAGAATATGGATATGATTTGAAAGAGGTGACACTGAAAAAGGTGGGAAACAACAGGATTGAAGGCTCAAGCAGGCAGTTTACGAAGAATGCATGGTCCGGAGGCGTAAACCAGGAGTATACCATCTATTTTGTGATGGAGTTTGATCAGCCTGTTAAAAAATATGGTACCTGGATAAATGGAAAGGTAAGTGAAACAGATATCAGGGCTGTCACAAATCCAGAAGATGCAGGCGCGTACGTGGAGTTTGATACCCGGAAAAATCCGGCCGTTCAGCTGCGGACAGGTATCTCGCTGGTGAGTCTGGAGAATGCTGAAAGGAACCTGAAGGATGAGATCACAACACCCTTCGGGTGGAGTTTCGAAAAGGTTGCCCATGCGCAAAAGGAGGTATGGAATAAATGGCTCGGACGGTTGGAGATCAGCAGCAATGACCGCAGGGAAAAAATGCGGTTTTACAGTAACATGTTCAGGGCACTTGCCAGTCGCAATACCTGGAGTGATACTGACGGGCGCTGGGTAGATGCTTCAAAGAAAATACAGCAGCTGAAAGATCCTGATGCACTGGCTATGGGCGGTGATGCTTTCTGGAATACTTTCTGGAATTTAAATCAATTCTGGAACCTGGCCACCCCGGAATGGTCATCTAAATGGGTGAAGTCTGAACTGGCAATGTATGATGCCAACGGCTGGCTGGCTAAAGGGCCTGCCGGGATGAACTATTTGCCGGTGATGGTTGCCGAGCATGAGATCCCTTTAATTGTGAGTGCCTATCAAATGGGGATTCGCGACTTTGACGAACAGAAGGCTTTTGCTGCTGCCTATAAAATGCAGACCACACCTGCGCAAAAAGTTGGCAGTGCAGGTTTTGCAGGGAACGAAGACCTGGAAGCCTACCTGAAATACAAATATGTACCTTATGACAAAGGGCGGTTTTCGAATACCCTTGAATATGCATATGACGACTGGACGCTTGCGCAGTTTGCCAAATCACTTGGAAAAACCAGGGAATATACGGAGTTTACAGAACGTTCCCTGTACTGGAAAAACGTGATCGATACCGCATCCGGTTATGCGCGCCTTAAAAAATCTGACGGAACCTGGTACCCTGGTTTTGATCCTTTCAAATCCGGGGCCAATGAACATTATGTAGAGGGAAATGCATGGCAGCTTACTTATTTCGTGCCGCAGGACATTCCTGAACTCGCGAAAGAAATAGGCGTAACCCGGTTTACCGATCGCCTCTCATGGGGATTCGGAGAAAGCTTTAAGCTGCGCTACAATGCTCCCGGTGACCAGTATTGGGATTATCCGGTTATCCAGGGAAATCAGCAGTCCATGCACTTTGCCTTTCTGTTCAATTGGGTTAAAAAGCCATGGCTCACGCAAAAATGGAGCAGGTCTATCGTTGACCGTTTTTATGGATATGGAGCAGCAAATGCGTATCTGGGCGATGAAGACCAGGGACAAATGAGCTCCTGGTTTATCATGAATTCCTTAGGCCTTTTTCAAACAGACGGAGGTGCAGCCGCAAGTCCGGTATATGAGATAGGGAGCCCCATTTTTTCAAAGGTGGTGATACACCTGAACGGGATGTACGGAAGAGGGAAAAGTTTTACTATTGAAGCACCAAATGTATCAAGAGAAAACAAATACATACAAAGCGCTGTGTTAAACGGCAAAACACTGAATTCTTTCTGGTTCCCGGCAAGTGAGCTGCTTAAAGGAGGGCGTCTGGTGTTGGTAATGGGGCCAGAGCCAAACATACACTGGGGGATGGAAAGCCTTCCTCCCGCACACTAAAATTGTATCATATACTGATAGCGACAAGCAGCTTGCCGCTATCAGTATAATCAATGTTTACCTAAATTTCCGGTCATCGATAAGATCTCAAAAGTATAGCTGAGTTGTGTTTTGTTTTTCTGATAGGTTTGGAGCGCATCCCAGAGGCTCTTGAATTTTGTATCCTGTAAACTGTTTTTTACATCCCTGCAAAATGCGATTACCCCATGGTCTTTCCATTCATTACTGCTTGTTGAAAGTTCAATAAATGGATGTGATTCCCCCTTTGATAACAGTGTTATTTTGAAGCTGTCAATGATGTCTGTCAGCAGGCGGAAGGGAGTTTCGCTGTCCCGGTAAAGGTCAGGAAAAAGATCGTCAAGATGGATCGTGTTGATCTTTTCTTCGAGGGCAATGACCTGTTTAAGAAACGCGACCCTGATCCTGTCTGCCGAATCATCAGGTACAGACAGGTCTTTTTGTAGCAATTTTACCGCCTGCAGCGCCTGCGCCATAGCATTTCTCGACTCCTCGTTGTCTGTTTTCAGATATACCTTGTGTGCCGATTGAAATCGCTCTATTGCTTCTAAGCTTGTCATCAATAAAGATGGAGCGTTAAAATAATTTTTGATTGAAGGTTTCATAATCATTCATTGCTCGCAGTAATCAGTCCGGAACTAAAACTGCAATGTTACCACATATGTAAAAATAGTAATTTTGTTCAATGTCAAGAATATTTTGCAAATTAATTTTATGCAGTTCAGGCAATTGCCGCAAATTCTTTCTCATTTGGCACTTTGCTGAAGCCGGCCCAGTTTAGTCTTTATTTTTTTTGTCAGATAGTAGTACATGATCATCTCGTGCATACGCTGATCGTTACTGAAAAGCCTGTTTGTATGCATGTGAAACAGGTCGGAAAGCATTTTTTCCTTTTCCGGTGCTGAACATTTTTCCAATACTTTTAGAAAATACCGCGATGTTTCAGTGATCTTTTTTTGTTTTGATTTATTGATTTGTATGTTTTCCGCATCAGTTGTGAACGTTTTATATCCCAGGTTTACCTTTTTAAATCCTTCCGGCGGAATATTCATTTCTGCAGCGAATAACCCTGCCATTTTTTCCACAAACCTGAGCTGTTCCTGCGTACTGAAACCCGCAGCTTCCATTACTTTTTCCAGCAGGAAGATGGATATGTAATACAACCAATGTACCGTTACCGGTATTTTGATCAGGGATAAGACCAGCCTGCTATTGTTGCCAAAACACTGTTCTGTCAGCTCCATTCTTCCGGGGCCGTACCGCTCTGTTTCCCTCCGGTAAGTTTTCAGCTCAACGTCTGAGATCATGCCGGTTTCAACATATGGAGCCAGTACAGCGGAAAGGTTGGATACCAGCCCGGCAATATCCGCTGTTTCCCCTAGTTTTACCCTCAGCCGGATATGGTAAGAGGGATCTCCATAACGGATGAAAAACCAGTTTTTCAGTTTCTTTTGAACAGGGGCCAGGTAGTTCCGGGCAATGGTCTGCAAAATAAGGTTGCTGTTGGAGGGGTGGCAATAGATTTCAAAATAGAGCCAATCCTGACCGGGCAGAAAAGTATCTTTAACATCCGGCTGTTTTTCTTCTTCTTCCATCGGATAGGGAGCATAAAGCTGCTTCCGGTGCTCCAGACTGATGATAAATTCAGACAGATAGGGCTTGCCATATTCATCATTGATCAGTTGCGTGCCGGATAGGAATGTTTCTTCGATGTACAGGTCCGTTTTATTTTTGCAGAACAACAGGAAAGATTGCATATCCTCTTCCAAAGCGGGATTAAAGATCAGTGTCTGATCGGCAAAGCCGCATTTAAACGGGGCTTCCAGTCCGATCTTATCCAGCCATTGCATCAATACGTAAAGTGCATCTTTTTGCCCCGCTGCGCTGCATACATTTTGCGGGATCAGCCATTTTTCGGGAGACAATACCACATGTTTATACTGTACCCGCTGATAATGTACCAGCCCCGGGAATAGGTCCGGCAGGCTCAGCGTTAACTGGGAATGTAAGTTCTGGTGCTGAAGGTCTGAGAGGAACCTGTACACCGAAAGATCCGATCTGGAATAGTTATATGCCGAGGCCAGTTTTGGAACGATACGTTTTTTATATTGCCGGGAGTGGAGGATAAGCTCGTCTCCTTTAACACTGAGCAGGATATCATCCGGGTCAATAATTCCGCCGCTTTCCGACCAGCTTAAGATGGGCAGTTCATAGGGATAAATGGATTTTCTGCGGTTAATGTTATCTGCATTCTTTTCAATTTGGTAAGCGATGTCGAAGAACAATACCCCAGGATTGGCTTCGTGTTCTGCCTGCGCAAAACCCTTTCCAATAGTGGTGATATCGTCATTAGCCATAGAAAACCGGCCAAGGAGTGCGTTTGTTGTGCATCCGCCAATCTGATCAACAACCAGGAGTTCATTGGCGTAGTGCAGCATTACACTCAGCGTATTGGCAACAGAGGGCAGATCTTCCTGTCCCGAATCTTTGAATTCTTCCAGTTGCACAGTTTTCTGCTGCATCATCCCGTTCAGGAGAAATTGGTGAAGCGGGGAGTAGTCCAGGCTGCTGATTAACGACTGCCGATGTTTCCTGTATGTTTTAAGTTCCTGGATCAGCTGGTCTTCTTCCTTATGCTGGGTGAGCGATCGGTAACCAATACCCATTTCAGGATCCATCGCTACCAGCAGAGGGACCTTTTTGTCTTCAAACCTTTTACTGAATTTCATTTTGAAATCATCCAGCGACCTGCTTTTACCCGGATCCAGGTGTTTACTCAGGAAATCTACCAGCTCCGGAATGATATGAAGCTCCTTTTCTGACAGGTGTCCTGAAACTCTTTTTCTTTCCGCAATGATATAATCATTTTTCTTTTCTATAGAGGGGTAACCTATCCGGCTGAAGTAATCTGTTCCGGTGATGTTGGGCTGTAAGTCTGTGATCAAAAGCTGCGTGCCAATCAATTGTTCGATAAAATAATTGCTGAGGGACACACTTAATTGATAAGTGGCCTGCAAAAAATCACGGACTTCTGATAACCTGCGCTGTCTGCGGCAGAATTTTAAGGTTTCCAATGTGGTCCTTTCAGCCGGAACAGCTGACAGTTCAAAACTTCCGTCTTCAATATTTACATAACGCAATTCCTGATTACACAGGTAACTACTGGTATTTGTTCTTAGGTAAAGTGCGTGGGTGCTCAGAAATTCCGGATCAAAATCGATTTGTTCTTTTTCCTGCCAGTTGGGAAAGCGGTGTACAAGGGTTTTTTCAAAAAGGATCACCTGCGCTGACCGGTTTTCCCTGATCATCGGAACCAGGGAAAATGCCGCGAAATTTCCATACGGGGTTGCCCTGAACTTTGCCCGGTTGAAATATTTCCATATCGTAAACCTGATCTTTGGTTCCAGGTGCGGGAAATCCGAATAATCATGGTCTTTGATTACCTCAAAAAATGCAGGTGATGATTCATGGATATACGCTTTCAGTTCGTCCCATACATTACCCAATTCTTCATGGGTAGAAAACCTCGGCGTACGGCAAATGGTGGTGGTGGAGAGAGATAATTTCATTTTTCCGCAATCTGTTTCAATGTTAATATATTAAATATTAAAGATATGATTTCGGATATTCAGTTTAATTATTTTGTATATTAATTTTTATATAAACTTTGAATAAATTATCTGTCATACCATGACAGAATTCATAACCTTCCTTATAGGCCTGGGCAAGCCTGGAACTGATGTTGAGAAGACCCTTATTGTTGCTGATGGCATTGCTGTTTTGAGCTGGCAGATTACTGGTTTGCAGGATGATGTATTCGTCTGTAGATTTTATATAAATCTCTGCCGGATATCTTTCATCCATAAGATTGCCATGCTTAAAGATATTTTCTATGAGTGTAAGCAAAACTATCGGGATAATGGCCGCCTGGTTATTCTCTATCTGCGTGATATAGCTGATGTGCAGCTGATGATTAAATCTCAACTGATTGAGCCCGATAATATTCTCCACCTGCTCCAGTTCTTTGGTCAGCCTGATCGTATGTGTATTGTTGTCGAGCGCAAACCCCATAATGCCTGATAACCTCATCACTGCTTCGTCCGCCTCCCCGGGGTTTTTCTTTGCGGCATACTTGATAAAACTAAGAGTATTAAAAAGTAAATGCGGGTTGATCTGTGCCCTGAGAAAATCCTGCTCTGCGCGCAGCAGGTCATTTTTTAGTTTTTCATTTTCAATGGCCTGTGTGAAGGCTTTTTCCTTTTTCTGGTAATAGCTTAATAGAAAATAATAGCCTGTTCCATATAAAATAAAGTAAATCCCTCTCCATAAGGTGACCAAGAGATATTTCCGCTGTAAAAATGTCTCCTGGTAATAGGCATAGCCCATTTTTTTAAAAAGTAGCGTAAGCAAATAAGTCAGAACGAAATAAACGGCTAACTCAAGCATCGTCAGCAAAGGGATATATAATAATATATCAAGAATTCTTTTGGTGTAGGCCCTCTTCAATACTACACCTGAATGGAAATAGAACAGTGAAATATTGAGGGAATAAAATAAAACATAGACGATAAGAGGTAATAACGTGGTTATCATGGATGTCATCGATGTCTCGTAAAAGGCAAATATTAGCCAGCACAGAATATGGACTCCGTATTTGTTCTTTATATCTGATTTATAGGCAATTAACCGTATGTCATATAATAAACTAGGCATGTAATATAATAAAATGTAAGAAATTTTTTTTCATATATACTATTGGGTTCATCATTTAAAAACCATAGTTATGAACCTAAGTAAAAGAAATTTCAAATTAACAAAAAAGACATTGTTTGTGTTTAAAAAGCAACAGAGTACAAACGGCTTGTTCATCAGCTCAGATCAGAACACCTCTTTTTCAATTACAACGCCAAACACGTCAATTACTCCGAGACATGAGTAACAGAAACTGACTAAGATTTCAAAGTGTGTTTCTTTAAAAATTCAAGAAACACACTTTTATATTTTTCACCTATCTGATAACTTTTCCCGTTTGCCAGTCTTGCAATATTCCCATCTACACGGTCCAGGTAATGCAGAGAAATGATAATAGATTTATTGATCCTGAAAAAGACATCCATCAACTGCAGTTTATCCTCCATCGCCTTCAAACCGATGTACGTTATTTCATGACCAGTTGTGGTATGGATCATAATATAATTCAGCATCGCTTCGATGTAAACAATATCACTGTACCTGATTTTAATGTAACTGCTTTTTTGCCCGCCCTTAATGAACAGGAATTGATTTTCATCACGCTGCAGTTTAATGATATCCTGGAATTTACTGCTCAGGTCTTCTACCTGTTGCCTGAAAGACATATAGCTAACCGGCTTCAGCAGATAGCCATCGGCTTTTGCGCCGAATGCTTCCGGTGCATATTCCCTGTACCCGGTTACGTAGACCAGAAAGTGGCAGTAATTGTTCAGTATATCTGCGGCATCTATCCCATTCAGTACAGCCATGCTGATGTCTGAAAAGATAATGTCAGCATGGCCTATTTCCTGCAAATAGGCAATTGCCTGTCTGGCGTCGGAGAACGTTGACAGTAGATTTAAATGTGGTACCTGAGCGATTAAATCGCATAGCTCATCAATAGCATGTGGTTCATCATCAATGACAATACAGCTCATTATCATAAGGACATAATATTATGTAGGCAATCAATTAACAACTTACATAAAGATACAACGTATAAGAATAAAGAGGTTATATTTTGTTAAATATTGCTTGCTCATATAATATTTTACCCATTTCATATAAGTTATTACCACGATTTGGGCAACTGTGATACCTTGTAGTTAGTAAACGAACAAAAACCAAATATCTACCTATGAAGCCGGAATAAGCTTTTTGCTATAAATGCAGGAAGCTTATTGCGGTTTAACAACCAGTTGTAACCAAATATATCCTGATGAAACCGTCATGACCTTTCAGATTGCATCACAATTAAAACAAGGTCATGATCGCTTCATAACCGCTGAAAATCAAATATAAACCGTATGAAACCGTCATGACCTTTCAGATTGCATCACAATTAAAACAAGGTCATGATCGCTTCATAACCGCTGAAAATCAAATATAAAACTGTATGAAAAACAAAGAAAACACAAAACGTAAGTTACTCGATGCTGTAGGTAACATTATCAGAAGTGATGGATTTAGCGGGTTGGGAGTGAACAAAGTGGCAAAGAGCGCCGCAGTTTCCAAGATCCTCATCTACCGGTATTTCGGTAATTTTAACCAGTTACTGGAAGCATATATACTGGAAAAGGATTTCTGGAATAGTTGCGCATCTGATGAAGAGGAGTCTGCCGCTTTACATTTGTCAATGCGCGAACAGGTGTCTAAAGTATTAACAGAACAATTCACCAATTTTTACAACCATTGTGAGACGGAAGCCATGCTGGTAAGCGAAATCTCGAATCATAATGTAAGATTAAATACCATTGTGAGGGAAGAAAGTGCTGCTGACGAGTCTACCTATGTCAACGTAGTTTCTACCCTTCTTCTGGCGGGAACTGACCACCTGATCCTGACAGAACAGGAATTAAATAACTCCCCTCATGCTGACAGTTCCCTGCGTAAAACCGACTTATTACAGTCCATCGGGCAGATTGTAGAATGGACTTTAGGGTAATGCGCCGGCGGTTCTGATCCCCTATTTATTTTGTTCTTTCTGTAATGCGTTTCTAAAAATAAAACATCACTTTTGCAATCTTGGAAAAGCAATAAAGGATGTAAAAAATTTAAAGCGGTATTTATGGAAGAAAAGGTTATTGACGAAGTTATCGAACTAATTGAGCGTAATGCTGAGGGGGAATTAAGGGATTATTTAGATGCACTCAATATATCAGACGTAGAACATCTGATAGACGATCTTCCTCAATATGCAGTTATCTTTATCAATACCTTATCTGTAAAAAGGGCCGTCAATGTTTTCAGGATCCTGGATTTTCCAACACAGGAAAAGATCATTAAAAAACTTCCCGGAGAAAAACTTGCCGAGCTGATCAACCTGCTTCCCCCGGATGACAGGACTTCCCTTTTTTCTGAGTTAAAAGGCGATGCAGTAAAAAAGCTGATCATTCTGCTACCCGCAAAAGACAGGGTAGAAGCGCTATCGTTACTTGGATATAAAGAAGATAGTGTTGGCCGTTTAATGACGCCGGATTATATCGCTGTAAAGAAGGACTGGACTGTTAAAACGGTTTTGGAACATATCAGGAAATATGGTAAAGACTCCGAGACCATTGACGTGATCTATGTGATCGATGAAAACGGGATCCTGCTGGATGATATCAGGATCCGGGAGATCCTGCTTGCAGATCCCGGAGTACCTATTGTGGCGTTAACGGATAACCGTTCCATCGCACTCAATGCCAATGACCCGCAGGAAGAGGCCATCAATGTTTTCAGGATGAACAACAGGGTGGCACTGCCCGTTACGGATGATAACAATGTACTCCTGGGGATCGTTACCGTAGATGATATCCTTTGGATCGCGAATGAAGAATATACCGAGGATATGCACAAGATCGGAGGTACCCAGGCACTGGATGAGCCTTATCTCGATATGCCGATCTTTGGATTGTTCAAAAGAAGGATAGGCTGGCTGGTGGTGCTTTTTCTTGGTGAAATGCTAACGGCAACTGCCATGGCACATTTTGAAGCAGATATCGCCAAAGCGGTAGTGCTGGCGATGTTTGTTCCGCTGATCATCTCCAGCGGGGGGAACAGCGGTTCTCAGGCCTCAACTTTAATTATCCAGGCCATGGCGCTCGGGGAGATCACCATTGGCGACTGGTGGCGCGTCATGCGGAGAGAACTGATCTCCGGACTAATGCTGGGCATTGTGCTGGGCGCAATCGGGTTCCTGAGGATCTTCACCTGGACGCTGTTTTCCGATCTGTATGGGCCACACTGGGCACTCTTAGGAGTAACCGTAGGTTTTGCCCTGGTAGGGGTCGTGTTGTGGGGTTCTTTGGCCGGCTCTATGCTGCCCCTGCTGCTGAAAAAACTGGGTGCCGACCCGGCTACCTCATCTGCTCCTTTTGTGGCTACGCTGGTAGACGTAACCGGACTGATCATTTATTTTTCAGTTGCTGTAATGTTCCTGACAGGGGTATTGCTCTAAAAATCAGTTTCTTATCATTAAATAATATTCCGCCTGTCTATACCTTAAGTAAGTATATAGACAGGCGTCTTTATATGTAGATGTCTGGATATAAAGATATCTCTATATAAAGATACTAACAGGAAACCGGTTTTGTCCTGATAAAATATCTGAACACCCTGTTATGTTTTCTGATCCCGTCAAGTTTCCCTGAACGTACGATGTAGGTGATGATGATTGCGATTAACATGACCTTATTATTTAACTAAACCTGCAAAACGCTGATAAAATGCCGTTGGGCTTTTTTCATTTTTCGGCTCATATTTGCCTGCTATAATGGGCAGGTAAATCACTCTTCTGCGGCTCTCTTCTCCGGTTACTGATGACTGTGCAACCCGGTGCCACAACCTGCCGTCATGTATCGTCAGGTCACCCGCCTCAGGGACGATAGCAACTTCCTGCCTGTCAGATTTGTTATCCAGGAAGTACCGTTTTCTGAATAACATGTTGTACAAACTTTGTTTATGTGTTCCCGGCAATACCCTCAGGCCTCCATTTTCTGGTTTTACGTTACTGAGGTGTATGCCCACATTAAGCATAGGATTGAGTTTCTGTCCCTGGAAGATGTCCCTCAGGCCATCAGTATGCCAGCCCATTTGCGTAAACTTACTGTGAAGCCCGTTTACATAATGGTTCAGTACCATTCCATCCTTTTCTTCCGTTCCCAATCTCGCCCCGGGCCCTATAAGGTCCAGCAGGATTTCGAATCTCGGGTCATGTGTCAGCCCTTCGAATAGTTGATGGTGCTGGTTGATAAATGCGAAGCGCTGTACAATGGACGAGCCGTCCAGGTCTTTCCCGTATTTGACGGGTATTCCGTTTACCTTAACTTTTTGCTCCGTTATCCATTGCTGCTGTACCTGTAAAGAAGCATCGATGATATCGTTTACGGTTTCCTGTCTGATGAAATTCCTGAAATGAATAAATCCATTCTGATTGAAAAAATCTTTTTGTTCTGCTGTGATGTGGTTGCCTAAAATAAATTTTGCATATGAGTTGTCCATGATTGTAATTTTTAAAATAATAGATACGGTGAAGAATACCTCAAGCCTGCTAAACGGGCCTGGAGGATGAATAATTAATCAGTAAAAGAGATAGAGATTAAAGACAACAACAGCAACAAACAGCCCTTTGTGAAAAGGACATTCGCATGGAGGATGCGCTATGGATATGTTTGTGATTTGCCATTTAAAATAAAGTCTACTTATTTGGTAGACATTACAAATGTAGCAAAATATTTGTCTAAACGAATTTTATTTGAGTTATTTTTTGCGGGATGTATTTTTATGTGTCAGATGGCTACCTGGTATACAATCCGGCGCCAATCCGTTCAATCATCGCCTTGGGTAGATGCCTTGCTCCGAAAGAAGAAAGCCGGTTTAAAAACCCGGGTATGATCTCGGCTTTTTTGTTAAACATGCCTTTCAGGCCTGTCTTCGCTACTTCATCGGGCAACATATTAAACTTTTCTGCCAGATCAGCAAATGCATCCAGTCCGGCGCGGCTTGCAAAACCTGTATCCGTAGGGCCCGGGCAAAGGCAGGTCACTGAAACAGGGCTGTGCCTTAATTCATATCTTATTGCCCTGCTGTAGTTTAAGATGAATGTTTTACTGGCCGCATATAAAGACAGCGTGGGTAATGCCTGGTAGGCGGCAGTGCTTGCTATATTGAGTAGGTATGCCTGCTTTTGCTGTTTCAGCAGGGGCAATAAATGGTGGGTCAGTTCTATTACTGTGTTAATATTCAATTGCAGCATATTCATTTGATCTTTCAACGGAAGGTCGCCAAATTTCCCCCATAAGCCATAACCGGCGTTGTTGATTAAGATAGATAATGATGCAGTATGATCTTTACACCATCTTGCCGTTTCTTCAACTGCATGACTAGCTGAGAGGTCAATTGCCAGGAACACCACTTTAACTTTATATTCTTTTTGAATGATGAATGAAAGGTCCTCCAGGGCGGTTTCGGACCGGGCAACCAGCATTAAATTGTAGCCGGCTTTGCCAAGCAGCAGCGCCATTGATTTTCCAATGCCTTTGCTGGCACCTGTGATGAGAGCGTATTCAGTCATGTCCGGTAAATTTACTTTGGTAAAATAACAGCTTTAATCGGCAAAATCATAATACATTGTAAAGCTAAGCATAGAGATTGGCCTAAAACAACAAACCCGGCTTATGGCCGGATTTGTTTGATTTTATGAATTAAGCGGAGTTAATTCTTATACGTTGAAACGGAAGTGCATGATATCACCATCTTCCACTACATATGTTTTTCCTTCAATACCTAACTTACCGGCATCTTTACAGGCGTTCTCAGATCCTAAAGTGACGAAGTCAATATATTTGATCACCTCAGCACGGATAAAGCCTTTCTCGAAATCTGTATGGATTACGCCGGCCGCCTGCGGGGCAGTAAAACCTTTGGTAATTGTCCATGCCCTTACTTCCTGTACGCCGGCAGTAAAGTAGGTATACAGGTCCAGTAAGCGGTAAGCAGCAACAATCAGCTTGTTTACACCAGATTCTTCCAGCCCAAGGTCAGATAGAAATTCCTGGCGCTCTTCATAACTTTCCAGCTCAGCGATCTCTGACTCTATTTTTGCAGAAATGATCAGTACCTCAGCATTTTCGTCTTTCACTGCTTCTTTCACGCGGTCTACATAGGCATTCCCGTTGATGACAGAATTCTCATCAACATTACATACATACATTACCGGTTTTTGGGTCAGTAGGCCAAGGCCTTCAATAAAGTCGAAATCATCTTTTTCCAAAGCTGCGGAACGTACCGATTTACCACTTTCCAGGTGCGGTTTGATCACACTCAAAACCTCAAATGTCCGTTTTGCTTCTTTATCGGTTTTAGCCAGTTTTTCAACTTTCTGAATACGTTTTTCTACGGTATCGAGGTCTTTCAGCTGTAATTCGGTATCGATGATCTCTTTGTCACGGATCGGATCAACCGAGCCGTCAACATGGATCACGTTTCCGTCGTCAAAGCAACGTAAAACGTGTATGATCGCATTCGTAGCCCTGATATTGCCTAAAAACTGGTTGCCAAGTCCTTCACCTTTAGATGCGCCTTTTACCAAACCCGCGATATCTACGATCTCTATAGTATTCGGTACTACGCGGTTAGGCTTCACCAGCTCTTCAAGCTTGGTCAGTCTTTCATCAGGTACGGTGATCACACCGATATTAGGTTCAATTGTGCAAAAAGGAAAGTTTGCAGCCTGAGCTTTTGCGTTTGATAAACAGTTAAACAGGGTAGATTTTCCAACATTTGGTAAACCAACTATACCACATTGTAATGCCATGAATGATTATTTTCTTGATTTGCCGCAAAGGTATCAATTTTTTTAAATGCCCCGCACAATAAACTTGCGGCACACCCAAATATTCATTATGTTTAACAACTTAAAAATATATTTTAATCTATCCCAGCATTATGGACAACTTTGAAGAAATAGAACCGGTTTCCCCGCAGGACGATGAGGTGGAGGCGTTATGGGTTTCAGAGGATGTGCGCAGTTACTTATATGAAGCTGCCAAATGGACTAAATTTTTATCCGTTGTAGGATTTGTCTTTGCCGGCATGACTGCCATCGGGGCTTTTGGTGCAGGAGCAGTTTTAAATTCTGTATCCGCTGTAAGTCCTAATAACCCCATAATGAAGATCGGTGCGGCTGGCCTTACAATGATCTATCTGCTGTTTGCGCTATTCCAGTTCTATCCAAGTTTCCTCCTGTATAAATTCTCTGCTGCTACCAACCAGGCTGTTTTATTTGGTGATCAGCAGAGCCTTTCTGTGGCAATGAGCAGAATCAAATCTTTCTTTAAGTTCTGGGGAATTATCACGATAATTTTTATCGCTTTTTATGCCATCATGATCATTTTTATGGCAGTGGTGGGTGTAGCAGTGGCGGGCCGTTAAGCCCGCCGTTATCATTACAGGAGTGTCAGTACCTTGCGGGACTTTCTATCTCATGTTTAAAGGTCTTGATTTCCCTGGTCAGCAGGTGCTCGAAGTAAGGGTTGAATAATCTAGCCAGCCCAATTCCCACTCCACCTGCCGGCGGATGATAAGAGAGAACAATCTTCAGCAGCGTGCCTGTTCCGTCAGGGGTTTCATCAAATTCTACTTTTCCTACATGCTGTAACACTGAACCTGTTGATTTCCATCCTATCAGGTGACCCGGTTCGTCTTTCACGATCTCCGCCTGCCAGTCTAAAGGGAGGAAGCTTCCCAGTACCCTGCTTTTCCAGTGGGAAAGGTTTTCGCTCAGCATTTTAACGTCGAACAGGTGGTTTAAACTGGCAGGCAGGTTGTTCAGGTTGCGCCAGTAAGTATACACTTCAGCCGCAGGGCGGTCTATCACAAATTCTCCGCGGATATTCACCGCCTGTGGTTTGGTACTGTCTATATCCAACTGTTCGTAAACAAGGCAGCGGCCGGTAAATCCGCGGTAGGTCAGATAGGCACCATAAAGGAACTTTGGCTTAAAAGGGTTCTTTAATCCTTTGCTGAGCAGGATTGCTCCTGCAAATACAGAAACAAAACGTTCCGTAAGGCCTACATTTTCGTGTTGCTTTTTTTCTATCGAGAAATTACCTGAACGTAATTTCAGGTCGGTCTGATGCGTATCCATAATTATTTTGTTTGTTCAATAGCTTCACCAATAGCAGCAACATTTTCATCGCTGAGTTCGCCCCAGAGCTGCTCCCATTTGTTATCCTCGTCAAGCCTGATCTGTGTGATTTGCTCATCGCCTGATTTGCAAATAAAATATTCCACGCCATCACTGGTTTCATCCGGTTTAACCAGGATGGTTTTGCTTTGTCCGTCCAGATTGATCACGATCTCAAATTCCGGGTTGTGTAGTTCTAAATCTGCCATAATTTATCTTTTATAGTTAGGTAACAGTTTTAGGGTAGGAGTGTTTCGGGAAAATCAGTTTAATTGACAGGGATGGTATCAACATAGGGCCAATTCAGTATTGCAATAATTACAGGAAGGAATTTAGTAGGATTTAAAAGGGATACAAATAATACCTGTGACGGATATAAGACGATTTTATAATGGGTATGAAACGAGTTTGCAACGGCTAATTATCATTTCAAACTCGTTTCATACCCGTTCCAAACCCCTTTCAAATAGAACGAAAATATAACTGAATCATTTGTATATACTTCGCTGTATAGCTCTTAAACTATGTTTAAGTAATTATTTGCTGTCACTGACAAATAAAAAGGGGCCCGCTTTCGCGGAACCCCTTTCCAGTGTTTGCTAAGATGCGTTTCAAGGATCTGCCAATCCTATTACGCTACGCAAACACAACCCTAACCAACTGAAAAAACTATCTTACATATTCATCAGATACTGATGAAAAACTATCTTAAATATCATGCGCTCCTGCTCTTGAGATATCTCTTGTTTCTACAATCTGATTTGCTTTTTTACGGTATGCCCAGAAAAATACTATCGGGTAAACAAAGAGACTGAAAAGGGTATTTGTAATTAAACCTCCAATCACTACAATGGCGAGCGGTTTTGATGCCTCAGAACCGATGCCTGTAGATAATGCCGCTGGCATCAGCCCTATGGCGGCCATCATTGCTGTCATGATCACCGGGCGCAGCCTGGTTGCAATACCATCTTTCAATGCATCTGAAAACGTCCATGTAGGATGATATTTCAGCTCTGCTATATTCGTTTTAAACCTGGTCAGCAGGATCACTCCGTTTTGTACACAGATACCGAAGAGGGCAATGAAACCGATTCCTGCCGAGATATTAAAGTTAACTCCTGATGCCAGGAGGGCCAGAATTCCGCCCACCATGGCAAAAGGTACATTGTTTAATACAAGAAGGGAATCTTTAATATTTCCAAACAGCACGAACAGGATGAAGAAGATCAGCAGTAAACTGATCGGCACTGCCTGAGATAACCTGGCGGTAGCCCTTTGCTGGTTCTCAAAATCTCCTGCCCACTGCAAATTATACTCTTTCGGCAATTTGATCTTTGCATTTACTTTAGCCTGTGCTTCGGCTATGGTACTTCCCATATCGCGCCCCCTGATGGAGAACTTGATGGCACCATAACGCTCGTGCTTGTCCCGGTAAATGATGCTCGGGCCGGTTACTTTTTTGATCGTTGAGATCTCGCTCAGTGGTATTTTGGCGCCAGATATGCTCTGGATCCTGAGGTTGCCGATAGACTGCTCATTTTGCCTGAAAGAGTCAGGGTACCTGATCCTCAGGTCAAATTTGCGTTCCCCTTCAAAGATCTGTGTAGCTGCCTTTCCACCAATTGCCATTTCAATTACGGCGTTGGCGTCTTCTGTGGTTACGCCGTATAAAGCCATTTTTGTCTGGTCGAGGTTGATCTGCAATTCGGGCTGGCCTAAGTTTCTCAATATCCCGAGGTCTTCAATGCCGGGTACTGTTTTCAGGATAGCTTCAATTTTTTCTTCCTCGTTTTCGATGTAGTTATAGTCGTTTCCGAACATCTTCACTACGATTGATCCTTTTACTCCTGAAACAGCCTCTTCCACGTTATCTGAGATCGGCTGGGAGAAGTTCAGGGCGATGCCGGGATATCCCTTCAGGCGTTCCTGCATGCGTTCAATTAGCTCTTCTTTGGTCTCATGGCGTTTCCATTCGTCTTTGGGATAAATATCTACCAGGAACTCCATATTATAAAAACCTGTGGCGTCCGTCCCGTCATTTGGCCTTCCTGTTTGTGAAACCACCTGTTTCACCTCATCGAAGTGAAGGAATATCCTGCGCATCTCGTCAGACAGTTTTTTGGTTTCATCAAGGGATATGCTCAGTGGTGCACTCGCCCTTACATATATTGATCCTTCGTCCAGTGTAGGCAGGAATTCTGTTCCTAAAAATTTAAAGCTGAACAGGCCCAATACAAGGATGATCATGGACACGGGGAAGACGATCTTACGTGCCCTGAATGCGGCATTATAAATGCTGATCGTCCCGTTAGTGATGGCCCTCAGGAAGAAGTTGTGCTTTTCCTTTACATCCTTTTTCAGCAGTACACTTGCCATGGCAGGTACCAGGGTAAAGGTGAGGATGAGGGCACCCAGCAAGGCGAAACTTAAGGTCCAGGCCAGTGGCGAGAACATTTTGCCCTCTACTTTTTCGAAGGTAAAAATAGGCAGCAGGCCGGTAACGATGATCAGCTTTGCAAAGAATATTCCCTTACCGTTTTCCAGGCAGGCCCTTTTGATGATGCCCAGCTTGCTCAGCTTGTTGAATTTCTCCATTCCGTCTTTTTGGGCACGATGGTCAAGGGCTACAAATATACCCTCCACCATCACGACGGCGCCGTCTATGATGATCCCGAAATCTATCGCCCCCATCGATAATAAGTTGGCAGACATACCTTTCAGCTTCAGACAAATGAAGGCAAAAAGCAGCGCCAGTGGAATGATGATGGATACAATGACTGTTGTCCGCCAGTCTGCCATGAAAAGGAATACAATAACAGTTACGAAGATTATTCCTTCCATCATGTTGTGCATTACCGTATGGATGGCATAGTTTACCAGGTTCTCCCGGTCATAGAAGGTATTGATCTTTACATCTCCCGGAAGGATATGCTCGTTAATATCCATGATCTTCTCTTTCAGGCGTTTCAGTACTTCACTTGGGTTTTCTCCCTTGCGCATCACCACTATGCCCTCAACCACGTCGGGGTCATTGTCTCTTCCAACCTGCCCGAGTCTTGGGAGTGCGCTTTCGGTAACCTCACCGATGGTCTTTACATATACCGGCGTTCCGTTGATATTTTCTACGATTACATTTTTGATCTCGTCAATATTGTTGAGTACCCCAATTCCGCGTACTACGTAGGCTTGTCCGGCCTGTGTGATCACATCTCCGCCTACATTGATATTACTTTTTGATACCGCATCATAAACTTCTTTTGCTGTAACGCCATACTGGATAGATTTCTGCGGATCTACGGTGATCTGGTAGGTTTTTACTTCTCCACCGAAGCTGACTACATCAGCCACACCGGGCACAGAAAGTATCTCCCTTTCCACCACCCAGTCCTGCAGGGTCTTTAGTTCCCTGATAGATTTTTTGTCGCTCTGCAGTGTGTAGCGAAAGATCTCACCGGTAGGGCCGGAGGAAGGCTGGATGCCCGGCGACACGCCTGCCGGAAGATCTGCCTCATCCATGTGGTTGTTTACCTGTACCCTTGCAAAGGCATAGTCTACGTCATCTTCAAAGGTGATCTTTACGATGGAGAGCCCGAACAGGGAGGACGACCGGATACTGGTCTTTTTCTCTGTAGGGTTCATGGCTATTTCCAGTGGCCTGGTCACAAACTTTTCTACTTCTTCGGCACTTCTTCCCGGCCATTGGGTGATGATGGTAATATTGGTATTGGTTACATCGGGAAAGGCTTCTATAGTGGTATTCCTGAAACTTAGGTAGCCTGCCAGGATCATGACGAGCGTGGCAAAAAATACAAAGTATTTATTTTGTAGGGCAAAACCTATGATCGACTTAATGAATTTATTCATTATAATGAGTTTAATCTAAACGTCCTGAAAAATTAGTCTTTAAGGCTTTGATAAAGGAACACCGTTTTCGAAGCAACAATACGGTCGCCCGCCTTCAGCCCTTTACTGATATAAGCGGTATCGCCTGATTTGCGCTCTATGGTTACCTCCTGTATACGTATTTTCTTTACCTTGTCCAGTACCAGCACATAGTTTTTGTTTTCGTCAAAAACGATGTTATTTGCATTGACGGATGGAAGATCGCTATTGGTTTTTGCGGCAATCTGTACGGTAGCCATCATGCCCGGTTTTAATAATAAACCCGGATTAGGGATGCTTACACGTGCATTCATCACCTTGCTATCAGGATCTAAAACATTATAGATTTTATCTATTTTACCTGAAAACACTTTATCCGGGTAGGAAAGAATAGAGATCTTTACGGGGTCTCCCTGCTGGATACTTGAAATATCAGATTCATAGATATTGATCACTCCCCATACGGTGGAGAGATCGGCTACGGTGAACAGGCTCTGGTTATTGTCTGGCCTGATTGCCATGTTATTGTTTAGGTTTTTCTCAATCACAAATCCTGAGATCGGTGATTTCAGGGTATAGCTGCCGTTGGTACTTCCGCCATTCAGGTTCAGTACAGCCCTGCTGCGTTTATCTTCGGCCTGTTTAACCAGGAAGTCGTTTTTTGCTTCTTCCAGGTCCCGGGCTGATGATAACCCGCTCTTATACATGTCTTCAGCAAGCTTTAAACTTCTTTCTGCATTTCTGAGTTCGGCAGATGAGCTGATAGCATCTTTATCAAAATTGGCCATTTCCGGGCTTCCCAAAGTAGCCATTACCTGGCCTTTTGACACATGGTCGCCCAGTTTTACCGGAACGGAGCGTACACTGCCGCTTACCATCGGAAAAATTCTGGCTGTTGTTTCTTCATTCGGAGCTATTTTGGCAGAGAAGCTCAGTTCTGTTTCACTATTCGGGTTTCTCACGGTGTCTATCAGTAACCTGTTCACCAGTGAGTCTGTAAGCGTAAATTTATCGTCTTTAGGTTGTTCCTTTGGTTTTTCAGCGCAGCTCTGTAAAAAGATGGCAGTCATCAGTATGCTGAGCGTAAGCGTACTGAATTTTTTAATTTGGGTTTGCATAGGGCTTTTATTTGAAAATTGTGGAACCGGTAACATAATTGATCTCTTCTTTGGCATTCATACGCTGATATTTCATATCGTTCATCTGAAGCGTATTTTGGCGGTAAGAGTCATAGAAGTCCATGAATTCGATCAGGCTTAAGTTCCTGTTCTTAAAGTTCCTGATCACTTCGGTGATCAGTTTGTCGAAATCGGGACCGAAATTTTTGTCAAAGCTTTTATACAGGTTTTCTGTTCTCAGTGCCGTTTTATAGCTGTTTGAAACCTCGTTCTCCAATGTTGCTTCCTGCTGGTTGAGCAGGTTTTTTCCTGCATCAATAGCGATTTTTGCTTTTTTAATCTCTCCCTGGTTCCTGTTGAACAGCGGCAGCGGGATGCTTAATCCCAGTCCGGTATAGTTATTCGGGTGACTGCCCTGAAGGTCATATACCAGCGAGAACTGCACGTCAGGCACGGCCAGTGATTTTTGTACCATCAGGCTTTTTTCGGCATAGGTGATACCGGTTTGGGTCAGTTTGAGGTCGGCACGGTTGTTTCGTGCAGAATCCAGCAAGCTGGTATAAACGGTTTTGTCAAGCTGGTAGTTTTGCTCTTCTGAGGGGTCCATCACCAGGCTGATATTGCTGTCCGGTTTAATGTTCGTCATCAGTTTGAGGTCAGTTTCCATATCCTCTATATTATTTTCAAGGGTATTGTATTCTGTTTGCAGGCTGTACACGAGTGATTTGATCCGGATGATATCTTTTACTGCGATATTGCCTGCCATGAGTTGCTGCTCTGATGCTGAAAGTAATTTCTGCAGGGAAGTGATCTGCTGCTGGTACAATCTGGCACTTTGCTGTGCATAGTATGTTTTGTAGAAGTTGGCCCTCAGGTTATACCTTAAGGTGCGCATCAGGTCGAAATACTGGTACTCTGCCAGTTTTACGCCGGCTGTGGCCAGCTGGATATTCTTGTTGCGTTTACCCGCCAGTTTTACCAGCTGTGAAATTGAGGCCTGGTATTCACCGTTTGTTTTAGAGGTTTCAAAAAATCTTTTGGTATCAGGATTATACAGTTGTGTTTCTGCGCTCAGGGTTGGGTTGTCAAACAGTTTTGCTGTGATGATGTCTGCCCGGGCCTGGTCGGTCTGGTAGTTCTGGGCAATTAACTGGTAGTTATTTTGTACGAAGAGTTTTTCGGCCTGAGGCAAAGTGAGCTGTAGCGTATCGGCCGATTGCGCTGCAGCATGTTCTGCAAAGCCTAGCAGGGCGAAGCAGAAGAGAAGCGTATAAAATTTCAGAGGGTGGGTTACCATTGACTTGTTGTTTGAAACAAATCTAATTTGGTAAAATTAAAGGTAAATTAAAGGTTAATTAAAAACTGGTTAAAATGAACAGAACTGTATTTTAAAGGTGGTTCCGGCCTCTTTAGATGACACAATATTGATACTTCCGTTGAACAAAGTGATGATTTTATGGGCCATATATAGGCCCATTCCATTACCTGCATGTTCGGCTTTATTTGAGGAACTGTAAAATGGTTTGAAGATCTGTTCAAGTTGATCTGCCGGGATGCCGACACCTTTATCGCTAATGCTGAGCAGGATTCCTTCGGCGTTGATCTCCATTACACAAGTGACCTGCTGATTATCGGAAAACTTAAATGCATTCCCGATGATGTTGTCCAGCGCAATTTGCAACAGGGTAGGATTGGCCCTGATGATCAGGGACGACTCGTCGTCCATCGGCATGTTGATCATTTCTACCTGCAGCTGGTTTGCCCCCTTTTTGTGGTTCCATTCTGACTGCAGCTGCCAGACCAGTTCATCCAGGCGGATATCTATGGCTTTTGATGAGCTGTATTCGAGGTCGGCCTGGGCAAGGTTAAGCAATGCCGTAATGATGTTCTCCAGCTTTTCTGCATCTTCGAGTACGGAATGAAGTGCTTTTTCATAGGCATCTTTATCACGTTCCTTAGACAGGGCGATCTCTGTACCGATGATCATTCTGGTCACTGGTGTCCTCAGTTCATGAGAGGCATTGGCAACGAAGGTTTTCTGAAGGATAAAGGAATGTTCCAGGTGTTCCATCAGGTTGTTGAAGTTCTGCGACAGGAGCGTGATCTCGTCTTTATTTTTTCCTTCTTCCACGCGGAAATGGAGATTGTTTGATTTGATGAGTTTCACCTGTTCAATAAATACATTGAGCGGGGCAAGGATTTTTTTAGCGATCCACCGTCCGGAAATCAGTAAGCCGAGAAAGATAACGATGAAAACGATCACCATTACCTTCAGCAGTGTTTGTACCCTGATCTCTGTAGCCTGGTCAATGGCAGAAGCAAGAATGACGAAGTCACCCTGGTTATCCTTGTAAAAGATCCCTACTACCTGTCTGTCGCCCTCCTTAAAGCGGACTTTCCCCTGCTGCCTGACGAGGTTAATGGTCTCGCTGGTCCAGAATTGCTGGTCGTCACCAATGAAAGTAGGGCTGTTGCGTTCGTTATAGATACGGATCACTTCTCCGTTTAGCTTTTCAAGATATTGCTCGCGCACTTTATTGAGGGCATCACTGGAAATCTCGTCGGCCTTGAGGTATAACTTGGCCGTCACCATGGTGCGGTCTGTAAGACGGTCAAAGAATTCTGTCTCCATCAGCTTTTGAAATGAAAAATAGACCACACAGAGCACGGCGAGCAGTGTAAGGGTACTGATCAGCGTAAAGTATAATGCCAGGCGGTCTTTTATCTTCATTTGTTCTGCTTACTTCATGATGTACCCCATCCCGATTTTGGTATGGATCAGTTTCCTGTCGAATCCTTTTTCAATCTTATTCCTGAGGAAGTTCACATATACATCGATCACATTTGTGCCGGTATCGAAACTGATGTCCCATGCATTTTCAGCAATATACTGGCGTGAGAGCAGGCGGTTCGGGTTTTTAAGGAACAGCTCCAGCAGGGTGAATTCTTTTGCCGTAAGCTGGACGTCTTTCCCGTCACGTTTCACGGTTTTGCTGTACGTATCCAGCACAATGCCTTCGTAGCTCAGCGTATTCTTCTGCTGGGTAAAAGCCGGGGCGTGCCGTCTGAGCAGCGCCTCGATCCTGGCAAGCAGTTCTTTAAAATGGAAGGGTTTTACAATATAATCGTCGGCGCCGGAGTTTAATCCGAGCACTTTATCATCTACGGAGCCCAGTGCGGTGAGCATTAAGATAGGCACTTCTTTATTGGTTTCCCGTAACTGGCGGCATACTTCAATACCGTTCATTCCGGGCATCATGACGTCAAGGATGATTAAATCAAAGGCTTCTTCCTGGAAGGCATAAAGCGCCATGATCCCATCGGGGATGGTGGTGACGCTGTAGTTGTGTTCCTGAAGTCCGGTTTTTATGAGGCTGGCTATTTTAATATCATCTTCTGCTAATCCGATCTTAAACATTGGCTGATTACGGTTGGTTGAACCATAAAGGTAGCTATCTATTTCTAAACTCATTCATTTCCGTTTTGTCCGTCTTTAAATTCTTTAATTCCCTGTCCCAGTCCCTTCATCAGTTCGGGGATCTTTTTGCCTCCGAAAAGAAGCAGGACAACAACGAGTATCACCAGGATCTCGGGAGTACCTAATGCAGCAAGAATAAGTGGGTTTGACATATGTTTTTATGTTTTATGGATGAATGATACCGCCATCAGCCTGCCGCTTACAATAGGTTAGTGCCTTTAAAAGCAGTTATATAACTGATGAAAATAACGAACAAAATTAAAATGGGCCAGTTAAAGCCTCATTAAAACTGTATTAAAAAGGGATTAAATATCAATAACATAACCTTAATCTTAGTTTCGTTTTTAAAATTGTACCTTTGCAAAATTGTTTCCCTGATCCATCGGTTGATCCTGCCATTCAGCCTGTTAATCACAAACATTTATTGCCATTAAATACATTATGAAGAAGATTGTCGATTACAGAAAATTATTGGGTGTTCAGAAAGATGCCGAACTTAAAGAGTTGAAAACTATTTACAGAAATTTAATGAAGGAATACCATCCGGATAAATTTCAGGAAAGCGACGAGGCCAAACATGCCGCTGAAGTAAAAAGTAAAGAAATTATCGAAGCTTACCACTTCCTGGTAAGTATTGCTCCTGAAACGCTGGCGCTTTCCATTGAAGAATATACCGCTACAACTGCTTCTTGTGGTATTGCTGACTATAAATGGGCAGGACTGGTACTGACAGTGTATTTCCTTGACGGAAGTGCATATGAATATTTTGAAGTTCCTAAAGCGATTTATGTGAAATTAGTGAACGCTGATTCTCCGGGAAGATTTGCCCGCCGCCATATTTTCACTTCTTTCCCTTACAGGAACATTGTGAAACTGGAAACAGCTGAGAACTAGTTTTATTTACATATACGGACCGGCATAATGCGCCGGGAGAGTAAGATATTGAACACCTGCAATGAAATTGCAGGTGTTTTTTGGTTGTTGGCGGTCTGTTATAAAAAGTCATAGTCAGCACCTTAAATTAAAAATACTGCTGAGATAATGACGTAAAAGGCATTATACCGTAAGATAATTGTGCAATAAGATAAAAAGGAAAAACATTAATATTGTAATATGAATGATAGGTTGGCAACCCATATTGAGAGACTTTATAGTAATATAAAGCAGGTAATAGAAAAAGGAAAAGATACTGCTTACCGAGCAGTTAATGCTACAATGGTTGAGGTCTATTGGCAGATTGGGGAACTAATTGTTGAAAATGAACAGGGTGGAAAAGAGAAAGCAGGTTATGGTGTAGCTTTACTGGAAGAGCTATCGGCTCGGTTAGCCAAAGAATATGGAAAAAGTTATAGTAGTCGGAATTTACGCTATATACGGCAGTTTTATATTGTTTTTCCAAAATGGAACGCAGTGCGTTCCGAATTGAGCTGGACACATTACCGTTTGTTGTTAAAAATAGAAAGAGAGGATGCCAGGTTGTTTTACATGAAAGAAGCAATCGATGGCAATTGGAGTACCCGGATGTTAGAAAGGCAGCTCAATAGCTTATATTTTGAAAGAATGATAATGACCCAAAAAGAAGACCGGGCGTTAGTAAAAGCAGAAGCGGAAGGTAAAAAAGAGTGTATGGAAGCAAAGGATATAATTAAAGATCCTTATGTACTTGATTTTTTGGAGTTGAAGGCCAACACCAGTTTTTACGAACAAGAACTCGAACAGGCCATTATTGATAAGCTGCAGGAGTTTTTACTGGAACTTGGCAAAGGATTCTCATTTGTAAGCAGGCAATATAGGGTAAGTTTAGAGGGAGAGCACTTTTTTATTGATCTGGTTTTCTACAACTACATTTTGAAATGCTTTCTACTTATTGATTTAAAGACAGGTAAACTCAGTCATCAGGACGTTGGGCAAATGGATATGTATGTTCGAATATTCGAAGAAAAAATGAGACAGAAAAGTGACAATCCAACTATCGGGTTAATCCTTTGTTCCGAAAAAAATAATGCAGTAGCTAAATATAGCCTGTTGAATGATAGTAAACAGATCTTTGCATCGAAATACAAAACATATCTCCCAACGGAGCAAGAGTTACAGCAGGAAATTGTAAAAGAAAGAGAAGCTGTAGAAATGGAAAAACGATTAAAATAATCCCCCCGTACAAGGCTATTTTTCCTTAATCTCAGTAGGCTTCGCATCATTTTTCTGCACAGAATCATTCCCTGTCTCAATCTCCACTTCCCTTGTAGTAACCGCGTAATGGTTCGGGCGTATCTCCGATCCGTAGTTCATTGCATAAGCTTTGGTAAACTCTGCACCGAAAAAGAGGATAATCGAAGAGTAATAAGTCCAGAGTAACAACACAACTAGTGACCCTGCTGCCCCATAGGTACTTCCGACGTTGCTTTGGCCGATATAGATGGAAATCCCAAATTTACCGATCATGAAAAGGACAGCTGTAACTATCGCTCCTGATATCACATCCCTCCACTTGATTTGTGCATCGGGCAGTACCTTGAAGATTACCCCAAAGATCAGCGAGACTACAGCTAAAGTAATAGCCTGGTTCACAATGTAAAAGAAAATCACAGATACCTCACTGAAATTCTTTTCCAGTTTGGTGCTGAAACCATCGATGAGAGAGGTGACACCTAAAGAAACAAGCAATACGAAACCAAGACTGATAATTACTGAAAAGGAAAGGAACCTGTTCTGCAACAATTTCAGCCAGCCTCTTTTAGGCTTCGGTTTTAAGCCCCATATGGTGTTAATAGAATCCTGTATTTCAGCAAAAACGGTGGTGGCACCCACCAGCAGGGTAACCCCTCCAACTACCACAGAGAAAAAACTCTTATTACTGACCGCTGCATTTTTAATAATGCCCTGCAGCTGTAATGCCGTATCCTTTCCAAGAAAATCAACCAGCTGGTAATATACCTGTCCTTCTATCGCTTCCCTTCTCCACACAATACTGCAGATGGAGATGATCAAAATCATCAAAGGCCCCATTGAAAAAACGGTATAATAAGCAAGCGATCCGCTCAGTTTGGTTACTTTATGATCAGAAAATCCTCCAAATGAATCTTTCAATACTTTCCAGAGACCTTTGAAGGTTATTTTTTTATTTTTTTCAGCTTCCATGTACGGGCGTTTTCTTTAGGTTTTACTAAATAACTTATCAAAATATAATTTGTTTTAATAAAGATTATTAAAGAAATGATGCCTTGCGCCTCGGCCGCACGTTGTATTCCCGGATTTATTATCTTTTGGTAAACATATATGTTTGAACGAATGTTATCCTATCATGAACCGAATATTCAACACCAACTACAATCACCGGGGTCTGGACATTGCGCTGCTGATCCTGCGTTTTGGCATCGCAGCACTGATGCTTACTCATGGCATTCCTAAACTGAATACCTTACTTGACGGAGGAGATATTCAATTTGCTGATCCTTTCGGTATTGGTGCCAGGGCCTCTCTTACCCTGGCAGCTTTTGCAGAGGTTTGCTGTTCATTCTTACTGATCTTAGGCCTTGCCACGCGTCTGGCCGTGTTACCACTGATGGTGACTATGCTGGTGGCGCTGCTGACCGTACACGCCGAAGACCCTATAGGAAAACAGGAGCCGGTACTCCATTACCTGCTGGTTTACCTGGTCTTACTGATCGCCGGTGCCGGTGCTATCAGTGTCGATAAGATCATCAGCAGAAAAGGCACGCGTTCAAGAAGAGGTTATTGATGCAATAATTCTATATTTGACCGTTATAGTGTAGCATAGAATCTTATGCTGAATAAATCAAAGACATGAAGAAAATAGTATTGATATGCTTTGCAGCAATAACCATTTTGGGTTGCGGGGTAAATAAACAGGCGCAGCAGATCAAAGCCCTGGAGAAATGTACATACAGGGTAGTCTCGGCCACCAACCTTTCTGTTGCCGGAACAGATGTAAAGCGGCTGATGAACAACCAGGACCTGAACCTGGCGAGTTTACCGGCCCTGGCATTCGGACTGCTGAGAAAGGATGTTCCTTTGAGGGCAACCCTGAACATGGAGATCTCCAATCCTGCGGGAAACCTTGCAGCGATCAATCAGTTTGAGTATAAGATCCTGATCAATAACCAGGAACTGGCAGACGGGTTTGTAGACCAGCAGGTAAGTATCCCTGCCGGGCAAACGGTTGTAGTGCCGGTTGCAATGAACGTGAATGTATACCAGTTCATTTCCAACGCGAGGGTAATGTCTGAAATTTCTGATTTTATGCGCGGCGGCGATAAAAAAGGACTGGTAACGCTCAAGATCAGACCGAGCATCATGGTAGGAGGTACACTGATCAAATATCCCGGTTACATCAGCATCGATAAAGAGTTCAGCAGTAAAATATTGTTGTAACCTGTAATACACAATTGTTACTATTATTAATTGCCGTATATTAAGGTGCTCAGGTATTTTTAATTAATTTCGGCAATTAATATTACTGTATGAATTATCGCTTATCATTCCTCTGCTTCTTTAGCTTTGCCCCTTTTTTTGTGAAAGCACAAGCCTCCGTACAGCTCAATGCTGCGGAGATCAGACAAGGACTGGCCAGTTTAAATGTGACCGGCAGCGTATTGTACATTGCTGCCCATCCCGACGATGAAAATACACGTTTGCTGACCTACCTGTCAAAGGAAAAAAAAGTACGTACCGGATATTTATCACTCACCAGGGGTGATGGCGGACAAAATTTAATAGGAACAGAACAGGCTGAGCTCCTCGGGCTGATCCGTACCCAGGAATTGCTTGCCGCAAGGCGTATGGATGGTGCAGAGCAGTTCTTTACCCGGGCTAACGACTTCGGCTTTTCCAAAACATCAGCCGAGAGTTTTAAAATATGGGGCAGGGAACAGATCCTTTCTGATGTGGTATGGGTAATCCGCAACTTCCGTCCGGATGTGATCATCACCCGTTTTCCTGAAGATGCCCGCGCCGGACATGGCCATCATCAGGCCTCGGCAATCCTGGCCAGGGAAGCCTTTTCAGCAGCAGCAGACTCCAAACGTTTTCCTGAACAGCTAAAATACGTAAAGGTATGGCAAGCCAAACGCATCGTATGGAATACATTTAATTTTGGAAGCGGCAATACCACTGCAGATGATCAGCTAAAGCTGGATGCAGGTCTTTTTAACCCGCTATTAGGGAAAAGTTACGGAGAGATTGCCGCCGAAAGCCGCTCTAACCACAAGAGCCAGGGTTTTGGCGCCAGTTTGCAGCGTGGTTCTGCTATAGAATTCTTTAGCCCCGTAGCCGGGGATGCAGCAAAAAATGATCTGTTTGAAGGGTTGAACTTTAACCTGGACAGGGACAAAGGCACTGAAAAAGTACAGCAGCTGCTCAATGCAATTAATGCCGCTTATGATCCTGCTGACCCCTCAAAATCTATCCCCGCACTGCTCCGCTTGAAGGAGGAGGTTAAAACACTTCCGTTTAAACAGGAGAAACTCGATGAACTGATCCTTGCCTGCGCAGGAATATGGATTGAAACCACGGTCCCGGAGGCAACTTATGCATTGAATGACTCGGTTCCGGTGCTCATCAGTGCAATTTCAAGGGTAAGGAATGACTTTCCCATGGAAATCACATTACAGAATAGCAGTACGCATCAACTGAGCAAATTGCCGCCCAACCGGATGGTTACGCAAACGGCGATCATTACCGGTAGCTCGGTGGGCATCACACAGCCGTACTGGCTCAGGAAAACGCACCCCACGGGCAGTTATATGATCGATTCGTTGTCGCACCTGGGGCGGCCCGAAGCTCCGGCCCCGCACGTAGGAACATTCAGGATCAGCTTCGGTAAACAGTTTGTTGAAGTTACCCGGCCTGTGGTTTATAAACATACCGATCCGGTGAGGGGGGAGATCTACCAGCCATTGGTGGTTGCACCACCGGTGACGGTTACGATGGCAGAAAAGTCATACGTTTTTACAAATAATAACACCCGGAAGATTGCAGTACAGCTGCAGGGTTTTAAAGATCATACTAAAGGAGTACTGAGCCCGAAGGTGCCTGAAGGCTGGAAGGTTTCTCCGGAACAGATCAATTTTGAGCTGGAGAAAAAAGGGATGCAGCAGCACCTGGAGTTTACCGTGACACCCGCGGGCAGTGTGGAGGGGGGTGAATTCTCCATCTGGGCCACCGTGGACGGAAAGACCTATAACCAGGGATTGAAAGTGCTCAGTTATGACCATATTCCCGTGCAGACCTTATTTCCGTTTGCTGCCGCCAAAGTTGAAAAAGCAGACCTGAAGTTTGCCGGCATGAACATTGGTTATATTGCAGGAGCGGGTGATCTGATCCCTGAATCGCTTACCCAGATAGGCTACCACGTAACCCGGCTCACAGAGAACCAGGTGATCAATGCCGATCTTTCTGTTTATGACGCGGTGATCACAGGAGTGCGCCTGTACAATATCAGTGAACAAATGAATGCCATACAGCCAAAGCTGATAGACTATGTGAAAAACGGGGGCGTGCTGCTGGTGCAGTACAATGTAAACGGTACCCTGAAACTGGATGACATTGGTCCCTATCCATTTAAAGTTACGCGTGACAGGGTGACCGACGAGGATGCAAAAGTAACTTTCCTTGCGCCGGATGATGCCGCCTTAAATTTCCCGAATAAAATAACGGCTAAGGATTTTACAGGATGGATACAGGAACGCGGATTGTATTTTGCCAGTGATATTGATACACACTATACACCGGTACTGGGAATGAACGATACAGGAGAGCAGAGCAGCAATGGCGCTTTGCTGGTAGCCCCCTATGGGAAAGGTAAGTTTGTTTATACATCACTTGCATTTTTCAGGGAACTGCCTGCGGGTGTGCCGGGTGCATACCGCCTGTTTGTGAACCTGATCTCAAAAAAATAAACCTATGAAAAATCAGCAGCCTGATCAGGATCTACCACCTTTCGTGAGGACCTGGAAACAGTTTTACCTGCTTCTGGCGGGCTGGCTGATCTTTCTGATCCTGGCCTTTTACCTATTTACGCTGTATTTCCAATGAGTAGTATTGACTGGGGCGTACTGGTTTTAACATTGATCGCGATTGTATCCTACGGGATCTATAAAAGCCGCGGTGCCCAGAATATACAGGGGTATCTGCTGGCCAGCCAGTCTTCGCCCTGGTACAGCGTCTGCCTCTCGGTCATGGCTACCCAGGCCAGTGCAATCACTTTTCTTGCTGCGCCCGGACTGGCTTATTCGTCAGGGATGGGCTTTGTACAGTTCTATTTTGGCCTGCCCCTGGCAATGATCGTCCTGTGCATCACTTTTGTGCCTATTTTTCACCGCCTGAAGGTATATACCGCCTACGAATACCTGGAGCAGCGCTTTGATCTGAATACACGTGCGCTTACCGCTTTTTTGTTCCTGATCCAGAGAGGCCTGTCCACCGGGATCACAATTTATGCCCCCTCTATTATTTTATCAACCATTCTGAATATCAATACTACCTATACAACATTGTGTATCGGAGGAATTGTGGTGGCTTACACCGTTTACGGAGGCAGTAAAGCAGTTTCCTACACACAGATGCTGCAGATGAGCATTATCTTTCTGGGACTGTTCGCTGCAGGGGTAATGGTGGTACACCTGCTTCCCGCGGATATCGGTCTGGTAAAGGCCATTGGTATAGCCGGGAAGATGGGCCGCACAAATGTAATAGACTTTACGTTTGACTGGAACAACCAATACACCGTATGGAGTGGTCTGATTGGTGGGTTCTTCCTGCAGTTATCCTACTTCGGGACAGACCAGAGCCAGGTAGGGCGTTACCTGACGGGAGCCTCTGTCAGCCAGAGCAGGCTGGGTTTACTGATGAACGGACTGGTTAAGATACCCATGCAATTCCTGATCCTGCTGATCGGCGTCCTGGTGTTTACTTTTTACCAGTACAACCGTCCTCCGGTATTCTTCAATAGCTTTGAGTTGAACAAACTGGAAAAAAGCAATTACAATCCACAGCTGAAAGTACTGCAGAAAGCATACGAAAAGGCATTTGATGAAAAACAGCTGGGAGTGAACAAACTCAGCAAGGCCCTGGAAATCAGTGATAAGGTAACCATCAATCAGCAAAGGGCCGTTTTGCAGCAGGCTGACGCGCATACCAAAGCCGTACGCAAACAAGTGACCGAACTGATGCTGAAAAATGATAAAAATGCAGACGTCAATGATAACAACTATGTGTTTCTCAGTTTCGTGACCAAATACCTGCCCAGGGGATTGATCGGCCTGCTGATCGCCATTATTTTCCTGGCCTCAATGGGCTCTACGGCCAGTGCATTAAATTCCCTGGCTTCTACCAGCGTGATCGATATTTACAAACGGCTGCTGAATAAAGAAGCCGGTGATGAAAAATACCTGAAGGCTTCCCGCTGGGCTACGGTCATCTGGGGTGCCATCTGTATTGCCATGGCGCTATATGCAAGTAAAATAGGCAACCTGCTGGAAGCCGTAAACATTCTCGGCTCCTATATTTACGGAACTATCCTGGGTGTATTCCTGGTAGCTTTTTATATCAGGCATGTGAATGGTAGAGCTGTGTTCTATGCAGCAATTATTACTGAGGTCATCGTTTGTATCTGCGGATGGCAAAAGCTGGTAGCCTACCTCTGGCTCAACCTCATCGGCTGTGTGCTGGTGGTGGTAATAGCGCTGCTGTTGCAGCTGTTTTTCAAAACTACAGTCAAAACACAGGATTAACCTTAACAAACCTTTTCTGATGATTGCTGTTATGGGATTATATAACAAATGTAAACACCTATGAAAACATTAAATTTATTCGGATTATTAATAGCCGGCGCCTGTACTTTACAGGCCTGCCACAGCCCGGAAAGCCGTGCGGGCAAAGGTGATTCTGCAATGACAGACTCCACTAAAACGGATACAGCAGGCGGCGCAGTGCCACTGGGCTCATCTCCTGAACAAAATGACAGCAGCAGTGCCGGCGGGATGGCTACTAAAACGGGCGATGTAACCAACCAGTCAAAGGTTGATGGTGACGAAGCTACATTCATGACCAAAGCCGCTATTGGCGGAATGATGGAAGTGGATGCCGGAAAAATGGCATTAAAATCAACAAACCCTAAAGTGAAAGCATTTGCCGCACAAATGGTGGCAGATCATTCCAAAGCCAATACAGAATTAAAGGCCCTCGCCCTGAAGAAAAAGATCATCCTTCCTGCTGAATACCCTTCAGATGAAAAAGCACACCTGGAAGCGATGAAAAATATGAAAGGTGCAGATTTTGATAAACACTATATCGACATGATGGTCACTGACCACGACAAAACGATAGCACTGTTCAAAACCGGTTCAGAGGCACAGGATAAAGAGGTGAAAGATTTTGCCAATAAAACTATCCCCGTAATTACAGGACACTTTGAAAAAGCGAAAGCCATACAGGCCGGGCTGAAATAAATCTTAATGCGGAGGCCAATTGAGGCCTCCGCTTTAGTTATAGCTGCGCTACAGACATACTCAGGTCCTTAGCAATAAATCTTAACTTCTCTTCTGCATTCAACAGCTGCTGCTGCAGTTCCTGCGTAGCAAGCCCTGTACTGAATTTCAGTTCGGGGATCATGTTCCTGTAATAGCTGATGCCATTGAACAGCTGCTCGGTGAACTTCTCAAAGTATTTCGTCTTTTTAGCGTTCAGGTCGTGTAGCTGCGCATTCAGGTCTTTTTTCAGGTAGTCCACATACAGGTTCAGCTCATTGATGAACAGGTTCGGCCGGCTGATCTTAAAGCTGATGGCTTCCCTTCCGTAAATATGGTTTACCATTTCCTTCAGTGAGTAAGTCTTTGAAAAATAGGCAAGGTTTGGGCCGGGGCAGATGCTTACAGCTTTATTTTCCCTCGGTTTCAGCATGTCATTTTTCAGGTAGGCAGAAGCGCATAAGCCTTCGCATAAACAGATTTTCTCAGTGATGGCCTCAAACTTTTCGCGGAAGGCTGCCGGCTCCGTTTCCGTCGCTTCCAGTTCCTTTATCTTCAGGTTTTGGTATTCCCTTGATGCCGTGCAGATTGGCAGTGCGGTAAACTCTGTATTGGTAGACAGCAGTTTTTTCTTGCAGGGGCTTCCCGGTCTGCCTTTTTCAATGCGCTGTAAGCGCTGCGTTTCCATGCTGCTCTTTTTGAAATTGTTATAAAGCACACCCAATGGGGAAGAGTTGCTCACATAATAGTCCTCAGGGCTTGCCGTAGCCAGCGCATGCAGTGTGTCTTTGTCTACATTGGTCACTTCGGGGACCAGTAAAAACGGGCTTCCCCATCCCGCGGCATCCAGCTGGTAGTAGTTCATCAGAAAACGGTGTTCTTCGGCAGTGCCGATTCCGCCCTGCGCCGTGATCATCAGGGTTGGCCTGCTGCCCGGGAGGATGTTTTTCGCTTCCAGCGCCGCATGATAAATGGCATACAGCTCATTGGACAGTTCCGCTCTCTTTTGTTTAAATTCCTCCAGGATAGGCCCCAGCAAAAGGCCTTCGGTGGCAAAGGCATGCCCGCCGCAATTCAGTCCTGATTCTACCCTGAACTCCGTTACCCATAAGCCTTTTTTAGCCAGCATTTTTGCCTGGATCAGGGCAGACCTGAAGTCGCTCACCTTGAGGATGATCTTCTTCCTGATCAGGCCTGTTACATCCGGATAAAAGTCTTTACAGGTCTCCATGTAGGAATATAAGCGCGGGTTCAGGCCTGCAGAAATCACTACGGATGACCGCAGTGTGCTGTTTGCAAATCCCCTCATCGCTGCCACTGCATCCGTATAATCGTTGCCCAGGTTTTCTTTGTTGGCACTATAGTTTGCCTTGTCTACTTTGGACATGATGTTGACATCAATATGGCCCGGCGTCATTTGCCAGCGCAATTCCTTTTGCAGCACATCCTTCTCTTCGCCTTCTTCCATCTGCATCATATGCCTGTAGATCATCTTTGGCCTCGAATGTTCAGGAAGCAGTTCAAAGTAATTGTGGATATCATTGCCCTCAGCAAAACTCTCCGTTCTGATGCGGCTGAACTGCCGGTCTACCAGTTGGTTCACCAGGTTGAGATAGGCAGTGATCCTCCTGGCCCGTCCGTCCTGTTCCTCTTTCAGAATTGGCTGATAGCTAAGCCCGTTCTCCGCTGCATGAAACTTTCTCATGCGCTCACACAGCTCATCATCAGTAATAGAGAGAACTGAAGAAATACCATATTTGGCAACTTTTAAAGGTGTATCGATCGAGTAGCCTAATCCCAAAACTGGAATGTGAAAGGTATGGTTCATGCGATTTTGGTTTATCTGTAGGATAGCAAAATAGCGCAGAAATCACAACTTAAAATATGACAGGCATCACTTTTTATGATGATCTCTGTCTGGCTGAAACATGACCGGGATCATGGCTAAGGTGTGATATAGCACCCATATTTGCAGGAATCAAAATATGACATCATGGCAACTTTCATTAACAAATCACTTTTGAGCAGGGCAAACACAAGATCTACTATTTTTTTGTTTGGTTTAAGCCTGTTGGTTCATTGCGTGATCATGGTCATCACAGTAACCGGTATTTAGCTATATTTGCCAAAAAGGCGATCAATGGAAAACGCGAGATTATTACATGCAATTATTGAGACGGCAATAGATGGTATCATTACCATTGACAGCAGGGGCAAGATGGAAAGTATTAATCCTGCGGCACTTAAGCTTTTTGGCTACAGCGCAGAAGAGGTGATGGGCCAGAACATTTCCATGCTGATGCCCGAGCCTGATCAGTCTGCACATGACCATTACCTGGAACACTATCAGCATACCAGGGAAAAACATATCATTGGTAAAGGCAGGGAAGTGAAAGGCCTCAGGAAAGATGGTTCTACATTTCCATTTCGACTGGCAGTGAGCGAGGTACAGTACCTCGACAGAATAATCTATACCGGCTTTATCCATGACCTTTCCAAAGAAAAAGAAGCCGAAGAACGTTTAAGGGAGTATGCCGCCGAACTGGAAAACCTGGTGGAGGAGCGTACCAGATCCTTGAAGAAAACGGTAACGGCACTCCGCGAAGCCAAGGAAGAAGTGAGCATCTCGCTGGAAAAGGAAAAGGAACTGAACCAGATGAAAAGCCGCTTCGTATCGATGGCCTCTCACGAGTTTCGCACCCCCTTAAGTTCTGTACAGCTGTCTGCCTCCCTCATCGAAAAGTATGCGGAGCCTTACGAAAACCCGCAGATCGCAAAACATGTACATAAAATAAAAAATGCAGTAGGCAACCTGACCACTATACTCAATGATTTCCTTTCACTGGAAAGACTGGAAGCCGGCAGGGTAGAGCCTGCATTTCATGAGTTTGACCTCGTGAAACTTGCCGAGGAGATCACCGAAGAAATGCAGATGATTGCCAAGCAGGACCAGAATATCATTTACCAGCACACAGGATTGCAAAGTGTGGTCATGCTGGACCAGAACCTGCTGAAGAACTGTATGATCAACCTGATCAACAATGCGATCAAATATTCCGGGGAAAATACTTTTATCGAATTCAATACCGAGATCAATGAACGGCAATGTATCGTGACGATCAAGGATAACGGCATCGGCATCCCGGATACTGACCAGAAACACCTGTTCCAGCCATTTTTCAGGGCCCATAACACCGGCAGCATCCCGGGGACAGGACTGGGGCTGAACATTGTGCTCCGTTACGCCGGTTTAATGAACGGCGAAGTGCAGTTTGAAAGCAAAATCAACAAAGGAACTACATTTATTCTTTCTTTTAATAAATAGACAGCAATGAAGAAACAGAGAATACTGGTGATTGAAGACAATGACGATATCAGGGAAAGTATAACCGAGATACTCGATCTTGCCGGTTATGAAGTCTTTCAGGCTGATAACGGGAAAACAGGCGTAGAACTGGCCAATGCAAATCTGCCTGATCTGATTCTCTGCGACATCATGATGCCGGAACTGGACGGGTACGGGGTACTGTACCTGCTGAATAAAAATCCGGCCACCACCGCAACGCCCTTTATCTTCCTGACCGCAAAGGCGGAAAGGATGGACATGCGCAAGGGTATGGAAATGGGCGCCGACGATTACCTGGTGAAACCCTTTGATGATGTAGAACTGCTGAATGCCATTGACACCAGGCTGAATAAAAAACAAAAGCAGGAAAACTTCTATAGTAAATCCATTGCGCAGCTCAGCCATCTTGCGGCAGGAAATGCGGGGATCAAAGAACTGGACAAAATGATCCTGGACCGGAAAGTGCGCAGCATCAAAAAGAAACAGATCATTTATTATGAAGGCGATATGGTGTCGGGGATCTACCTGGTGCTGAGCGGAAAGGTGAAGACCATTAAGCTGAGCGAGGACGGGAGAGAACTGCTGACGGGCATGTATGGCCCCGATGAATACTTCGGTATCCCTGCGCTGCTGCTGAACGAACCTTATACTGAAACCGCAGAAGCACTGGAAGATACAACGGTGTGCCAGCTCCCGAAGGAGATGCTGGAAGAGCTGCTGAACCGCTATCCGGATGTGGCAAGGCAATTCATACACATCCTCTCCAATAACCTGCTGGATAAAGAAGAACAGCTGCTGCAGCTGGCCTATCATTCCGTTCGGAAACGGATGGCCGAAGTGCTGATCCGCCTGTGCAGGCTTGAAAAACAGGAAGGACAGATCAGCCTGCGGATATCAAGGGATAACCTCGCTGCAATGGCCGGTATGGCAACTGAAACGGTAAGCCGCATCCTGAGTGATTTTAAGGATGAAGGGATCATTGAGCGCAAGGGAAGCCAGATCGGTATTCTGGACCATCCCAAACTGCAGCAAATGAAAAACTGATCACGATCATATTTCTGGCTGACTAATCTCATTCCCCGGCAGGATGCATCCTGCTAACTTTGATCATTAACAAATCAATTGCGGATGAGAGTAGTAGCCTACAGTATAAAGTCTTTTGAAAAAGAGCCACTGGCGATAGCCAACCATAAGAAGCATGATATTACATTGATATCAAATTCGCTGAGCAACGAAACTGTGAGTTATGCAGAGGGCAAGGAAGCGGTAATTGTATTTACAGATGACGATGTTAACGGTGCGGTGATCAATAAGCTGGCAGACCTTGGTGTAAAATATATCGCTACCCGGTCAACAGTTACCCTGCATATTGATCAGGATGCTGCCGCAAACCGGAACATTAAGATTGCCAATGTGCCCGCAGTAGCGCTGTTATCAGCTTCAGTAGAAGAAATGCCTCTTGCACTTGCAAGGGAAACGATACTGAACCTTGATAAATGGCAGGAAAACCGTTGTCTGGGCCCTGCCTGTGTTTGTTCACGGGCATGCGACCAGGTGAAGAAAGGAGTTCCGGGTCATGAACATTAAAGATCTCGTTGCCAGGTATCATGTGGCAGCACCCCGCTATACCAGTTACCCAACAGTTCCTTACTGGGACAAAGAAGGGTTCGACGAAGAGCGATGGATCCGGGAGGTCCGCAATTCATTCAACCACAGCAATGCCAGTGACGGCATCAGCCTATATATCCATTTACCTTTCTGTGAAAGCTTGTGTACCTACTGCGGCTGCAATACGCGTATCACGCGTAACCACAGCGTTGAACAGCCCTATATCGCGGCTGTACTGAAAGAATGGGATACCTACCGGAAGATCTTCGGCGGGAAACCTGTCATCAGGGAACTGCATCTGGGAGGGGGAACACCTACATTTTTTAACCCTGAGAACCTGGCCCTGCTGATCGGTGGTATACTCGCACCGGCATCGGTTCACCCCGAAGCGGAATTTAGTTTTGAAGCACATCCGGGAAATACGACAGCGGAGCATCTGCTGACCTTGTACCGGTTGGGATTTAAACGGCTGAGCCTGGGCATCCAGGATTTTGACCCCAAAGTACAGCTGGCGATCAACAGGATACAGCGTGTTGAAGAGGTTGCGCGGGTAACCGGACAGGCACGCCTCGCCGGTTATAACTCTGTCAACTACGACCTCATCTATGGCTTACCTTTACAGGATGCTGAAGGGCTGGCCGCAACGATCAGTTCTGTGCTGGAACTGCGTCCTGACCGCATTGCATTTTACAGCTATGCCCATGTGCCCTGGGTAAAACCCGGACAGCGCAGGTACACTGAAAAGGATCTTCCTGACGCCAGACAAAAACAGGAACTCTATGAACTGGGGCGCGAACTATTGAAAGACGGCGGTTATACAGAGATCGGAATGGACCATTTTACATTGGAGTCTGATAGTTTATACGCCGCTGAAAAACAAGGCAGGCTGCACCGTAATTTTATGGGATATACCCATCAGTACAGCAAGCTGATGATTGGCCTGGGCGTTTCTTCTATCAGCGACAGCTGGACAGCCTTTGCACAAAATGTGAAAAAGGTAGAAGAATATATGGAGCTGGTAAATGCAGGAGAACTTCCGGTTTTTAAAGGACACATCCTGACAGGCGAAGACCTGGTGCTCAGAAGGCATATCCTGAACCTGATGTGTAAAGGGGAGACCTCATGGTTCCTGCCCGAAGAACGGAACGAAGCTTTTATGCAGGGCCTGGAAAGAATGCAGCTGATTGCTGATGACGGTCTGGTCATTCTTGAAGACCAGCAGCTCCGGGTAACTGTATTGGGCAAAAGATTCCTGCGGAATATCTGTATGGCGCTGGATTCCAGGTTATGGACCAATCAGCCACAGACGCAGTTGTTCAGCATGGCCGGTTAACAGGTTTTTAGCGGCAATCTGCAATGGTACCGGCAGGAGCGGGGCTTAAGTATGGAATATTGAGTTCCAGTCCCCGAAGGATAAACCAGAGTCCCAGGAAAACCATAAAATAAGGAATAATCCTGTTGATCTTCCTCCTGAAGATAGCAGTAGTAAAACCTGCGCTGATCCCGGCCAGGAACATCAGGGGCAGCGTTCCCAGCCCATACCAAAACATATAAGCCACAGCAGCATTTACCGTCCCCGTATTTAAGGCCCCTGCAAGGGCAAGGTATACAAAACCACAGGGCAAAAATCCATTGATGATCCCGATGATCAGGTGGTTTGCCTTGTGTTTGAGGGCATAGCCAAAGGCTTTGTTAAAAGGTTTGATGAAGATAGCATCCGGATTGCCGACAGAGAACCTGAACAATCTTGACGCTGCTGCGGTGAGGACCAGTAAACCGCTCAGGATGCTCACTCCCTGCTGTATGCCTGCAAGCCATATCTGCTTTCCTGCCAAGCCAATCAGGATTCCCAACAGGCAATATGAAATGATCCTGCCCGCCTGGTAGCTCAGTTTGTTGAGTACCAGGAATCCCCATCCGCTTCGCATGGAAGGAACAGCAAAAGCCAGCGGGCCGCACATGCCCACACAATGTATGCTGCCAAGGAGACCGATCATGAAGGCGAGGTTTTGATAGCTCATGACGTTGATTGATTACCGTTATAAAGTGATTTCCTGTTCGTACATATAACTCTTTTCGTTGCTGACCCACTCTATGATCAGCCTCCATGATCCTTTTTTCAGGTTCCGGGCAGGAATGATCAGCTGACGGTTGATGTTGCTCTCAAAGGGGATGGTCTTGTCCAGTTCTTTATCAGACGTCCGCATGAGCCTCGCTGTCCCTTTGGCATTGTGCACAAATGTAACAATGATCATCTCCTGATTTGCGGATACTTCCGGCCTGGCATGGTCTGTATTCGTTTGTTCTTTGCGGTTGTATACCTTGTTGTAATTGATCCCTTTTTCGTAGTAGTCGTTATCAACCAGTGCGTCTTTCTTGCTGTTGAACATGATGAGCCCCAGTACGACGATAAAGATCATAAACGCGGCCAGTCCCAGTACTATTTTCGTTCCCCAATTCATAATTTAGTCGTTAGCAGGTGCAATAAATGTAGTTTCAAAATGGTCTATCTGTTTGCCGCCGGACATTAATTTAAAGCCGATGGCCGATTTATACTGTGTTATGGAGGCTTGTGGCAGGATCACAAAAAATGTGATCTTTACGCTGCCGCCAACAGCCAGCTGGTCTTCTTTCTGGATGTACTGGATCTTCGCGCGCCTGTCATCCGGTACAATATCAAATTTGAGCGGGCGGGTGGTCTTGTTTACCAGTTCGGCATTGTACAGGTTACTCACGGTATGCTCCTTGTCGCGCAGCTGATACAGTGTTCCACCGGCCCTGAGGATGGTGGTTTCTACATCGCTTCTGTTTACCAGCAAATAGGCCAGTGTGCCCATCAGGAGGAGCAGCACTGCTGCATACCCGTAGATCCGTTTGTTCAGTGTAAAAGATTTCTTTGCCAGGATCTCATCTTCAGACTTAAAGCCGATCAGCCTGGTAGGGCGCTGGATTTTCTCCATGACCATGTCGCAGGCATCGATGCAGGCGGTACAGTTTACGCATTCCATTTGGGTGCCGTTCCTGATGTCAATACCGGTAGGGCATACCTGTACACACAGGCCGCAATCGATGCAATCGCCGGTAAGCTGTTCCTGCGCTTTAATCCTTTTCCCCCTGGGTTCGCCACGGTTGTAGTCATAAGCCACAATGATACTCTGATTATCCAGCAGTACCCCCTGCAAGCGCCCGTAAGGACAGGCTACGGTACAAACCAGCTCCCTCATTTTAGAGAACACCAGGTAGAACACGAAGGTAAAGACACAGATGGAAATGAATCCGGACAGATGCATCGAAACCGGCTCCCTCATCATTGCAAGCAATCCGGCACTGCCGATCAGGTAGGACAGGAAAATGTTGGCGATCAGGAAGGATACCAGCAGATAGAGGCCATGCTTGATAGTTTTCTTCCAGAATTTCTCGAAATCCAGGGGCTGCTCATCCAGTTTCTTGCGTTTGGCAGGCTCGCCCTCTATCCAGGTTTCAATCCTTCGGAATACCATTTCCAGGAAGATCGTCTGGGGGCATACCCAGCCGCAAAACACCCTGCCGAAAACTACGGTAAACAGCACCACAAAAACGATGAAGGTGAGCAGTGCCAGTACAAATAGGTAAAAGTCCTGCGGCCAGAAGATCACGCCGAAGAACACGAATTTCCGTTCCAGTACATTTAAGAGCACCAGTTGCTCGCCATTCAGTTTAATGAATGGCGCAGCAAATAGTAAAAGGAGAAAAAAATAGCTGACCACGGCGCGGTACTTATACAACTTCCCCTTGATCAGCTTAGGGTAAAGCCATTTTCTTTTTTTTCCATCATCAGTAACCGTACCGATTTGGTCTCTGAAATGAGCAGGACTTTGTGACATTTTTATTCTTTGTTACCCTGTGGAGCTTTTGGGTCGGCAGGTTTTGTTCCTTGTATAGACAGTACATAATTTGCAATGTCTGCGATCTGCTGGGCACTCATAGATTTCTCCCAGGAGATCATCCCTTTTTCCGGCACACCGTATTTGATAGTTTTAAACACATCTTTTATTTTTCCGCCGTGCAGCCAGTATTCATCTGTAAGGTTAGGCCCCACAAGGCCCTGTCCGTGTTCACCATGGCATGGCGGGCAGCGGGTGGCAAATAAAGCCTGGCCATTTTTCAGTACTGCAGCATCTTTGCTCTGTACAATGTTATTTTCATTTACCGCACTTGCAGAATTTACCGGGTTAGACAGGAATGCAACTTTATCGTCTGCTGCTTTTTCTATTTCCGCAACATACTCCTCATCCTGTAATTTTCCATAATGAAATACATGGTAGTTCAGTAAATAGCAGATGCCAAATATGATCGTTCCATAAAAAAGTACCATGAACCAGGCAGGAGTAGGGTTGTTCAATTCCGAGATCCCGTCAAACTTGTGTTCCATGACCAGCGAGCCTTCCTCCTCCAGCGGTTTCAGCTGCATCAGTTTTGTCCAGATGGAAGGCTTCTTTTTCTCCAGGGCCCTGAGGGCTTCTGCTTCGAGCCTTTTGATCTCTCTTTCTTCAGGTGTGGCAAAAGGAACAGGGTTAGTGGCCTCTTTCACATAAAATTTGATCACCTTCAGCATGAGGATAGCTACGCAAAGTACCATGATGGAAGTGATAATCATCAGGCCGATCACGATGTCTACTGAGGTACTCCCGGTAGACCAGCTGTTGTTAACTACCTCTTTCATTGTTGTCGTCTTTTAATGGGAGTTCTTTCATATATTGGATATCTTCTTTTTTCATAGTCAGCAGCAGTACTGCTACGAGGATGAAAAATAACATGAAGACTCCGAGTGAGCTGAGCAGATACCCCTGGTTTCCGTCAGCATGATCTAAAAATTGCTTGAACATGTCTTGGTTGGTTATATTATTTAGCTTTGATATCTGTTCCCAGGCGCTGCAGGTAGGCAATGATCGCTACGATCTCCCTGTCGCTTTTCACATTAATGTTGTTCTGTTTCAGATCTGCTGCAATGCTTTTTGCCTGTTTTTCCAATGCCGCATTTGCCATAAGCTCGTAACCGGTCTCATAGGGTACGCCCAGGGAACGCATTGCATTGATCTTTGAACGGGTGGTGGTGGTATCCAGTTGCTGGTTGATCAGCCATTCGTACGGAGGCATAATACTGCCGGGCGACATGGTTTGCGGATCAAACAGGTGATTATAATGCCACGCATTGCCATATTTGCCGCCTTCGCGCTGCAGATCAGGGCCGGTACGTTTGGATCCCCACAGAAAAGGGTGGTCGTACACAAACTCACCAGCTTTGCTGTACTCGCCGTAACGCTCAGTTTCAGAACGGAATGGACGGATCATCTGCGAGTGGCAGTTTACACAGCCCTCCCTGATATAAAGGTCGCGCCCCTGCAATTCCAGCGGTGAATATGGTTTTACGCTGGCGATGGTTGGAATGTTGGATTTGATGGTAAAGGTTGGCATCATTTCGATCATGCCCCCGATCAGGATGACGATGAGCGAAAGCACCATGAACAGCATAGGTTTGCGTTCCAGTGCCCTGTGCCATTTTTTATCGGAGCCCTCCGCCAGGTATACCTTAGGCAGTGGGGTGGCCTCTGCGGCTTCATTTGCTACCAGGCTGCCTGAAGTCATTGTTTTGATCAGGTTATAGGCCATCACCAGCACACCGGAAAGATACAGCGCACCGCCTATCGCTCTCATCACATACATCGGGATGATCTGTCTGACAGTTTCCAGGAAATTCGGGTATTTCAATAGCCCTTCCGGAGTAAATTCTTTCCACATCAGTCCCTGGGTGAAACCTGAGAAATAAAGTGGCACTGCATAAAAGATAATTCCGAGGGTGCCTATCCAGAAATGGAAGGAAGCCAGTTTGATGGAATATAAAGTTGTGTTATAGATTCTTGGTATCAGCCAGTACAGGATAGCAAACGTCAGGAATCCGTTCCAGCCCAAAGCACCTACGTGTACGTGTGCCACTATCCAGTCGGTATAGTGTGCGATGGCATTGATCTGTTTTAAGGCAAGCATTGGCCCTTCAAATGTGGCCATACCGTAACAGGTGATCCCTACCACCATAAATTTCAGCCTTGGATCTTCTCTTACTTTATCCCAGGCGCCGCGCAGTGTAAGCAGTCCGTTGATCATACCGCCCCAGCTTGGTGCGATGAGCATGATAGAGAAAGCTACTCCTAAAGATTGTGCCCAGGTAGGCAGGGAGGTGTACAGCAGGTGATGGGGGCCTGCCCAGATATAGATGAATATGAGCGACCAGAAATGGAGAATACTCAATTTATAGGAATATACCGGGCGATCTGCCATTTTTGGCAGGTAATAATACATCATTCCAAGGTAGGGTGTGGTCAGGAAAAATGCTACGGCATTATGGCCGTACCACCATTGTACCAGTGCATCCTGTACACCGGCGTACAAGTAATAACTTTTAAAGGCCGAGACAGGCAACTCCATTGAATTTACAATATGCAGCACGGCTACGGTGACAAACGTGGCGATATAAAACCAGATGGCAACATACATATGTTTTTCTCTTCTTTTAATGATCGTACCGAACATATTGATACCAAACACTACCCATATGACTGTGATGGCGATGTCTATCGGCCATTCCATCTCGGCATATTCATGCGAGGTGGTAAGGCCCAGCGGGAGGGTGATTGCCGTAGCTACAATGATCAGCTGCCAGCCCCAGAAATGGATATTACTGAGGACGTCGCTGAACATCCTTGCTTTGAGGAGCCGCTGTAACGAGTAATAGACGCCCATGAAGATGGCGTTACCTACAAAGGCAAAGATAACTGCGTTGGTATGTAACGGCCGGATACGTCCGAATGTAGTGTACTGGTTGCCCATGTTCATTGCAGGTTTGAACAGCTGCATGGCAATCAGCAGTCCCACCGTCATTCCTACTATTCCCCAGACGATGGTGGCGATAGCGAAATTTCTGACGGTCTTGTTGTCGTAATAAAATTTTTCAGTCATGAGAAAAATGAGTAATGTTTATGGTGGTAAAATTAGGGGCTGACATCAAGCGGGGATGTGATGCCAGCTATGGATGTGTATGATCTTCATCACTTTTTTTTTCATCCCGCGGGGGAGCGTCATCGTCAAATAGTATCCTCACGCCCGGCGTGTAGAGATCATCGTTCTGGCCGGACCGGCTTGCCCAGAAAAAGGCCAGCAGGAAAACCAGGGCCAGCAGGATACTGAATCCGATCAGCATGTATATGATGTTCATAATAAGTTGTTTTTACGTGCATACAGCCTGGCAGCAAGGCTGGTGAATAAAATAATGGTCACCGTGCTCAGGGGCATAAGAATAGCTGCAATCAGGGGCGATAGTATTCCCTGAACGGCAAAGAACAGTCCTACTGCATTATAAGTGAGGGAGATGGCAAAGCTCATATGGATTACTTTTACCGCATCCTTTGCCTGCCGGATGAACTGCGGGATCTTCTCAAAAGCAGCTCCGTCCAGTATGGCATCACAACCCGGAGAAAAGTTATTGATATCGTCCGTTACAGCAATTCCTATATTACTTTGCTTGAGTGCACCGGCATCATTGAGGCCGTCTCCCAGCATCATGACTTTGGTATTGCCCTTTTGCTGAAGGGCAAGGATATAGTCCAGCTTGTTCTGCGGGCTTTGCTGGAAATGTAACTGCTGCGTTCTCGGGAAAAAGGGGGTTAACAGCTCCCTGTCATGATCCTGATCGCCCGAAAGCAGGTGCAGGTCATGAACCTGGCCCAGTTTTACTGCCATTTGTTTAAATCCGGTTCTCCAGCGTTGTTCTGAACGGAAATAGCCACAATAGCGGTCGTCAATCAAAATATGTACAACGCTTCCCTTATCCTGTGTAGTTAAGCCCAGGTAAACGGCGCTGCCCATCTTTATGTTATGCCCGTTCACCATCCCGCTGATTCCCCGGCCAACTTTTTCCATATAGTTGTCCACCGGGTAAAGCGGGGCGAGGTTAAGGGATTTGACAAGTTCCCTGCTCATTGGATGACCGGAGTTTCTTGCCAGGTCATTGATTAGCTGCTGTTCTTCAGTGCTCAGTCCGCCTGTAAACTCAAAACCTTTGGCCGTTGGGTTAGTGATGGTTCCTGTCTTATCAAAAACGATGGTGTTGATCCTCGCCATTTCTTCAATGACGGCGGTATTTTTCAGATAGAATTTATTTTTATCGAAAATGCTGAGCACAGCTGTCAGCGTAAAAGGTGAGCTGAGTGCAAGCGCGCAGGGGCAGGCGATGATTAAAACTGCGGTAAATGAAGCTATTGCCCTGTTCAGATCCGTGTTTATCCAGAATAGACCTGCTGACAGCGCGATCAGCAGCAGCACAATACTGAAATATTTACTGGCCCTGTCACTGAATGTCTTAATCGGATCCTTTTCTCCGGCAAAGGTTTCATTGTTCCATAATTTGGTAAGGTAACTTTGCGAAACAGGCTTGATCACTTCCAGTTCGATGGCGCCATTCAGCTGCCGGCCGCCGGCGTAGATAATCTCTCCCAGCACTTTAGCTACAGGCAAAGATTCTCCGGTGACAAAGCTAAAATCAAGTTTTGCTTCGCCTTTCAGTAAAATAGCATCGGCAGGGATGATCTCATTACTGCGGATCAGGATCCTGTCACCGGTTTTCAGTTCATTCAATGGTACAGGCTGTGGCATACCCTTGCTGAGCCGTGTAACTGCCACTGGGAAATAGGAACGGTAATCACGTTCAAATGAAAGGTAATGGTAGGTTCGCTGCTGCATCCATTTGCCAATGAGCAGAAAGAATACCAGTGAACATAAGGTATCTATAAAACCGGCACCGGTATGGCTGATGATCTCTGCTGCCGAGCGGATGAACATGACGGCGATGCCCAAAGCCAGGGGAAAGTCGAGATTGAGCACCCCATTTCTGAGGTTGGTCCAGGCAGAGATAAAATAGTCGCGCCCGCTGTATAAAAGAACAGGAATGGCAAAGGCAAGGTTTACCCATCCAAAAAAGGATTGAAAAGTATGTTCAAAACTGTTTAGCCCAAAATAATCTGGAAAACTAAGCAGCATCACATTTCCGAAGCAGAAGCCCGCAACGGCAATTTTGGTGACCAGGTTGCGCTCTGAATGATCAGACTGCTGCTTTTTGACCACGTCCTGCAGGCTAATCTGTGGCTCATAACCTACAGAGGCCAGTAGCTCTACTACCTTGCGCAGCGAGATATGCTGGTTCCTGAAAGTGATGCTGACCTGCTTTTTTGGGAAGTCAATACGTGAATTGGAGATGTCAGGGTTAACCTTGTACAGGTTTTCCAGCAGCCAGATGCAGGAACTGCAATGTACAGCGGGGATGAACAGGGTGATCACTGTGGTCTGATCATCCATGTAGTCTACTAGCTCTGCTGCTATCGCAGGTTCGTCCAGGTAATCGAAATGCGCTGCGGCTTTTTTTTGTGAGGCACCGGGAATAGCATTGTACGCATAATAACTGCTGAGGTTATGGCTGGACAGAATGAGGTATACACTCTTACAACCGGCACAACAGAATTGTTTATCATTTGAAGAAAATGGGACGGCCGGAAGGCTGTCTCCGCAATGGTAACATAACGTATCAATGGCCAGGTTTATCTGCTCTTTCATCCTGCGTTTTTTTTACCTCAAAAATGGATGGTGTAACGCATTCGTAAAATGACCGGAGAAACGTTAAAAGGTGACGGAGGTCACTATTTCCTTCGCGTCTTTGGTATAAATTTCTTATTATTATATATTATTTGTTAATTTGTTAACACATATACGTGTTATTTCAAAGTTAACGAAGCAAAAAAGCCCTATAGTGCCGCTCCTTTATGATCACGAAAAACAGTATGAAGTCAACCTGGGTGAGGCTTACCGGCAATCCTGAAACGCATAATTTAGAAGCCAGAATATTTCATATTACCTGCATATTCACAATTTTTCTTTTTACCTGCAGCATATTTTTTAATTATCTTATAGGTTTATATTCGATTTCCCTGCTGCTGATCCCATCTGTATTTGCAGCTTGCGGCCTGTACTACTTATCCAAGTTCAGGTATCAGCATAGCCTTGCCGTCCTTGTCTTTTGTATCCTCGGTAATATTGTATTCATCCTGTTTTTTCTGAACAACTCCGGGATCAACGGGCCAAGCCTGGTTATTTATGTGCTGTTCTTTTTCCTGGTGATGAGTATTGTACCCGTTAGCCAGCGTTTGATATGGGTGGGGATAAATATTACTGTTGCCATCCTGCTCATCGTTTACCAGTACAAATACCCAGAGGGCGTGCCCTTAAAACACAGGGATGGTTTAAGCAGGTCTTTGGATTTTGCGTATGTATATTTCTTTACGCTGCTCATTGTCTATTTTATTATCACCAGTATCATTAACAGCCATAACAGGGAAAAAACACTGGCCGAAAACCGCGCAGAACTGCTGGAACTGTCCAACCAGTCTAAAAATAAATTGTTCTCCATACTGGCCCATGATTTACGGTCGCCATTGAACTCCATACAGAACTTTCTTGAGCTGTCACTGGGTACACATCTCAATGATGATGAAAAAAGGGTCATTCATTCGAGCCTGCTGAGGGAAACCAGGTACACCAGGCAAATGCTGATCAACCTGCTTTCCTGGAGCAAGACCCAAATGGAAGGGGTGGCGGTGAACATGGTCAGGCTGGACCTCGAAGAAACGCTGGAGTCTACCATTCTGATGCAGGCCAGCCTGGCCGAAGAGAAAAGTATACTGATCAATAACCTGATCCTGAAGGACATTTACGTCATCGCTGACCATGATATGCTGGAACTGGTGATCCGTAACCTGATCAATAATGCCATTAAGTTTACCGGTACCGGCGGCGAGATCATTATCAGTTCCGAAGGTCATGGTGAGGAATGCTGGATCAAAGTGCAGGACAATGGGGTGGGCATTACCAAAAAAAATGAGCGGAATATTTTTTCGCTGCAGTCTGAGAGTACCTACGGTACGAATAACGAAAAAGGGGTAGGACTGGGGCTGGCGCTGTGTAAAGAATTTATCCATTTGCAGCAGGGTAAAATATGGGTAGAAAGCACCGTGGGCGTAGGAACAACATTCTTTATTAGCCTGAAACTGGCTAAAGACCTCAATTAGGCGTTATGTAATTTGAATTCAGCCGTTAATTATACACCTTTGCAGCATCAAATACAATATGGAGTACTATGGAAGATCAGAATGAGCTGTCGCGTTTCGGAAAAGATTTTAAGGAAAGGGTAGAAAATGCGCTCAATTGCCTGAAGGATGGCAAGGGCGTATTGGTGGTAGATGACGAAAGCAGGGAAAATGAAGGCGACCTCATCTTTCCGGCAGCAACAATGTCTGTGGAGGACATGGCCTTAATGATACGGACCTGCAGTGGCATCGTTTGCCTCTGCCTTACACCTGACAGGGCAGATCTGCTGGAGCTGCCCCCTATGGTACATGTGAACACGAGTAAATACCATACGCCTTTTACAGTTACCATTGAAGCCAAAGAAGGCGTAACTACAGGTGTTTCTGCGGCTGACAGGATACATACGATCAGGACTGCCGTTGCAGACAAGGCCAAGCCGGAACACCTGTCCAGACCGGGGCATGTTTTCCCGCTGAGGGCAAATGCCGATGGGGTATTTGGAAGACGCGGCCATACCGAAGGCAGTATTGACCTGATGGTGCTTGCAGGGTTAAAGCCCGTTGCGGTATTGTGTGAACTGACAAATGAGGACGGAACGATGGCACGTTTGCCTGAGATCGCGGTTTTTGCTGAAGAGCAGCGCAGCACGGTGGTTTCTATAGAAGATATATTCCAGTACAGGCTGTCACTGCAGCAATAATCTCTGCTTATACTACTTTCATCAGTTCTTCCATAAAAAGAACGGCTGACCGTTTCCGGTAAACTCCCTGCTGCCAGAGGATAGAGGCCTGTCTGTACAGTTCTTTCCCGGAAATTGGTACGGCAACCAGGCCGTCCCAGGTACTGATCGCTTTCTCATTAATGATCGTTACCCAGTTACCGGCCTCTACCATGGAGAGCAGGGAGTGGACATCATTGATTTCAATCTTTATGGTCGGGGAGATACGGTTCTTTTTAAAGATCTCATTGAGCACATCCCGGGAACTGTACCCGTTACTCTGTAAGATCAGGTCAGTTTTGCCGATCTCCTTCAGGCTGATTTTGGGCAGCTTGGCCAGCGGGTTCTTTTTTGATACCACCATCATCACGCGTGAAGAGAACAGGTGCTGCATCTCCAGTCCGTCACCATCTGTCTGCTCATGAAAGGCAAGCACAATATCCAGGTCTGCTGCCCTGAGCTTATTTTCCAGTTCCAGCGCCGCTCCTGATTCTACGTGGATGGTTATCCCCGGATACTTTTCCGAAAATGGAGTGAGGGCAGGCAGGAGCAGCGAGCTGAAAGAATAGGTAACCCCAATCTTGAGTTCGCCGTTCATCATGTTGGCGTATTCAAACAATGCCTGCTTGGATTTTTTGATATCCAGGATGATCTTTTGTGCATGGATCAGGAAAACGTGGCCGGCCTCAGTAAGGCGCACCTGCTTGCCTATCCTGTCAAACAGGAGCGTGCCCAGTTCCCCTTCCAGCTGTTTGATCTGCTGTGAAAGTGTGGATTGCGTTACGAACGATGCTGCTGCTGCATCGGTAAAGTGTAGCAGCTCTGCTGCTTTGATAAAATAGTTGAGTTGCCTGATCTCCATAACCGATCGTTAAAACTAATCAAAATCATTAAAACAATCAATTTTATAAATAGATTCCTATTGCCGAAATTTGCTGGTGTACTACAAACACTAACAATGACAGTTTTCAGATCCCTTAAATCACGTAATTTCAAACTCTTTTTTTATGGACAGTCTATCTCCCTGATCGGGACATGGATGCAAAAGACAGCGGTAAGCTGGCTGGTTTATCAGATCACGGGATCTGCGTTGCTGCTGGGGGTGGTGGGTTTTGTCAGCCTGATCCCTTCCCTCATTTTATCTCCCTATGCAGGAAGCCTGGTGGACAGGCATGACCGTTACCGTATCATGGTAATCACACAGGTGATATCCATGATCCAGGCAGGGGCGCTGGCAGGGATGATCTTTTTTGGATACAACAATATCCTCTTCATCATTGGTTTAAGCCTTGTACAGGGAATTATCAATGCCTTTGACGTTACCTGCAGGCAATCACTGATGGTGGAAATGGTAGATGACAAAAATGATCTTCCGAATGCGATTGCCCTGAATTCTACGATGACCAATTTTGCCCGTATTGCCGGGCCTGCAGTAGCAGGGATCATCCTGAGCACCTTTGGAACAGACGTTTGTTTTATAGGGAACTTTCTGAGTTATATCCCGGTACTGATCTGTCTTTTTATGATGAACTTACATACCCCGGTGATTGAAAAACCGCTGAAAAGCATCTGGGCTGAACTCCATGAAGGGTTTAAATATGTATCAGGCGATAAAGAACTGAGCAGCGTAATTATGATGATCGGGATCAGCAGCCTCTTTGTAATGCCATTCAATACCCTGATGCCAATCTTTGCCAAAGATCTTTTTCACGGTGATGCAAAAACGTTCAGCTGGTTTGAAAGCGCAGCGGGCTTAGGCTCTATCGTGAGCGCTATATACCTGGCCAATTTAAAGAACAGCAATACGCTGATGAAGCTGATCATGATTGCAGGAGGAGTATTGGGCTTTAGTTTACTGCTGTTATCCTACTCACCGCAATTGCCAATTGCCTTACTGTTCATGACACTGGCCGGGGTAGGGATGATGGGACAAAGTTCAGCGATCAATACCTATATCCAAACCCACGCTATTCCTGAGATGAGGGGCAGGGCAATCAGTTATTACATCATGGCCTACCAGGGGCTGATCCCTGTGGGTAGTTTACTGATAGGGTGGCTGGCAAATTTAATGGGCCCCAGGCCTGCAGTTCTGATTGAGGGGCTGATCGGTTTAACTGCCACCAGCCTGTTTGTTTATTACAAAAGCAGGGATGTGGCAGTTAAGCCAGCATAGATTATACCTTTAATCCAGCGAACATGCTGAAAAGGATAATGAACAACACGATAGAAGTGATCACTATATAGAGCCTGTCTTTCTCAATGATGAAAGATACCAGGGAGAAAAATATGCGGATAATGGGCGTGGCGATCAGGATGAGTACCCCAAGCTGGATGATCTCTGAGGCACTGCCCTGTGCCAGGCCTTTAAGGATGCCTGTCAGGCTTGTATATCCGGCAGGCTCTCCATTAAATGTAGTGTAATGCGGAGTGCCTGAACCCTGCTGGTACAGGTACCATATTCCACCGATGATCGCTATGCTGCCCGAGATCAGTACCCCGTACCGTAATACCTGGCCAATCAGCTGTTCCATATCGTAATCGGTCATTTTTTTATTTTCTTTCGTAATCATCTTGTTTAGAATTTATGGTTAAAACCATTGTAGATCATGTTCAGGGCAATGAGCGTGATAGCAATGCTGAAGATCAGTTTGAGTGAATTGACATTGATCTTCATGAGCAGTTTGGAGCCTGTAAATGCCCCGGCAAGTACTCCAATGATCACAGGGAAAGCAATTCCCGGGTCAATATATCCTCTTTGCAGGTACACCACTGCACTGGCTGCAGCGGTTACACCCACCATGAAGTTACTGGTGGTAGTGCTTACCCTGAAAGGAACTTTCATAGCGGTATCCATGGCCAGTACCTTTAATGCGCCCGAACCTATGCCCAGCAATCCCGAAAGCATGCCTGCAATGGTCATGATAGAAAATCCTGCACCAACATTATTGAGCTTATACGCTATAGGGCCGTTTTTTGACGGATAACTGCCATTTAACTTTAGTGTGTATGATAATTTGCTGCCTACAGTTAATGCGGCTTCACTTTTCTTTCTGAGTGTCATTGCTGCTGAAAAGATGAGCATTATGCCAAACAAGATGGCCACAATATTCACGGGAGTATAAATTGCAAGGATGGCACCCATCACTGCGCCGGCTGTTGTAGCAATTTCAAGGAACATTCCTAAACGCACATTGGTAATCCCTTCCTTCACATAGGCACTTGCAGAGCCGGAAGAAGTGGCGATAGAGGCCACCAGTGCGGCACCGATAGCATAGCGGATGTCAACATGGAAAAACAGGGTGAGCAATGGAATGATCACTACTCCGCCTCCAAGGCCGGTGAGAGAGCCGGCCAGTCCTGCAAGGTAGGCGCCCAGTAATAAGATCAGGGTAAAAGTGAAAATGGTCATCATGATATTAATAATTGTTGTGTAATATAGTTGTTAATAATTGTTCTGCCGATTTTTGGTCCTGATCCGTTATGGCGGCGGCCAGTTTCTCGTGAGATTCCTGGCTGCGGCTGAAATGATCAATATTTTCCTCTCTCCTGGAGAAAAAATCACGCAGCACAAGGCTGAAATTTTCATAGAGATCTGACAATACCTGGTTTCCGGAGGCCTTTGCAATACTGATGTGAAAGGCAACGTCTGCATCGGCACATTTTTTTTGCTGACCGGCTTCAATGGCTTTTTTCCGCTGCTGCAGCAAAGCCTGCATCTTTTCCAGATCGGCTTCTGTCCGGTTGCTGCAGGCCAGCTTTACCATTTCTTTTTCAAGTACCAGCCGCACGGTATTTACTTCATCAAAATCAGCCCTTTTTAAACGCTGGCTCAGTGATTCGTCTTTGATCTTTGAGGCTACAAAAGTGCCGGAGCCCTGCTGTACTTTGAGGATGCCGGAGATGGCGAGCGTTTTGATGGCCTCCCTGATGGTTGAACGCCCAACCTGGTAGATTTCCATAAGTTCCGGTTCTGCCGGGATCTTCCCACCCTTTTTGAGCTTCCCGGCGGCGATGTCTTTTTTTATCGCGATGATGACCTGATCTGAAAGTTTCATTTCTGCTTGTTTTAAACATCAGATGTTTAATGGTGTTTATGGTAACTAAACATCTGATGTTTCAAAGGTGTGGATTATATTTAAACATCTGATGTTTGTATGGATAATGTGACAAACCCATGAGATTCTTTTTTGAATAATTTTCTTTTTATAAGATATAATTTATACGTTTACAAAAAACTTTAGGGGTGCCTTGTGCTGAGATATACCCTTTGAACCTGATGCAGTTAGTACTGCCGAAGGGAAAAGTAAGACAACTTTGCAGTTGTCTTTTCATCCCCCGTTACAGGTCATTTCCTATCGTTTTAAAAAAAACAATAAGATGGAAATTACTGTAAACAATTTACCCCTCAAGCTTAATGCCCCTTCATCTGTAGCCCAGTTATTGTCTGCCGTTTTACAGGTCCCGGGAACCGGTATTGCCATAGCCGTAAACCAGGCTATCGTTTCAAAATCTGACTGGCCTGATCATCTTCTTCAGCCGGGCGACCAGGTGGTGCTCATCAAAGCCACCCAGGGAGGCTAATCACTCAACACAACGAACAATTCATCATACGTGAAAAAGAGCGCCAGAGCTCATCACAATTAAAAAATATATACTCATGAAAACAGAAAAAACTCCGAATGACGAGGTGATCAGCAGGACGCCCTTTCCGGCCTCCCGAAAAATCTTTGTAAAAGGCGAACTTCATGATATTGAAGTGGCCATGCGTGAAATCAGCCTCAGTGAAACAAAGATCCATAACGGGTTTGGCCTTACTGAGAAAAACCCCCCGGTGACGATATATGATACCAGTGGCCCTTATACTGATCCGAATGCAGTAATCGATGTGAAAGCAGGCCTGCCCAGGATCAGGGAAAAATGGATCACAGGCCGGGGTGATGTGGAAAAGCTGGACCAGATCTCTTCAGAATATGGTACAAAACGGCTCACCGACCCTTCACTTGATCATTTGCGTTTTGCCTTTCAGCATCAGCCCTACCGTGCCAGGGCAGGGAACAACGTGAGCCAGATGCATTATGCAAAAAAAGGCATCATCACTGCTGAGATGGAATACATTGCCATCAGGGAAAACCAAAGGATAGACCTGGTGAACGCACAGCTCGGAGAGCAGGCAGCAACAATGAACCACCAGCATAAAGGGCATAGTTTTGGCGCCAATACCCCGCAGGGATATATTACGCCGGAATTTGTACGGCAGGAGGTGGCAGCAGGAAGAGCAGTTATTCCTTCCAACATCAATCACCCGGAATCAGAACCGATGATCATTGGCAGAAACTTCCTGGTGAAAATCAACGCCAACATCGGCAACTCGGCGGTGACATCAAGCATAGAAGAGGAAGTGGAAAAGGCAGTGTGGGCATGCCGCTGGGGCGCAGACACGATCATGGACCTCTCTACCGGTAAAAATATCCACGAAACGCGTGAATGGATCATCCGCAACTCCCCAGTGCCCATAGGCACGGTACCCATATACCAGGCGCTGGAAAAAGTAAACGGGAAGGCCGAAGACCTGACCTGGGAGCTGTTCAGGGATACCCTGATTGAGCAGGCCGAGCAGGGCGTAGATTATTTTACGATCCACGCGGGTGTGCTGCTGCGCTATATTCCCCTGACGGCAAAACGTGTGACAGGTATAGTTTCCAGGGGCGGTTCTATCATGGCCAAATGGTGCCTTGCCCATCACCAGGAAAGTTTCCTTTATACCCATTTCGAAGAGATCTGCGAAATCATGAAAGCCTATGATGTAGCCTTTTCACTGGGAGATGGACTGAGGCCGGGATGTATTGCCGATGCAAACGACGAAGCGCAGTTTGCAGAACTGGAAACACTGGGAGAGCTGACAAAGATTGCCTGGAAACATGACGTGCAGACGATCATTGAAGGGCCCGGCCATGTGCCGATGCACCTGATCAAAGCAAACATGGAAAAACAGCTGGAACATTGTTCTGAAGCACCGTTTTACACCTTAGGGCCACTGACTACAGACATCGCCCCGGGATATGACCATATCACTTCAGCCATCGGCGCCGCCATGATCGGCTGGTTTGGTACGGCAATGCTCTGTTATGTAACACCCAAAGAACACCTGGGCCTGCCCAATAAAAAAGATGTAAAGGACGGGGTGATCACCTACAAGATCGCTGCACATGCGGCAGATCTGGCCAAAGGGCATCCCGGGGCGCAATACCGCGACAATGCGCTGAGTAAAGCCAGGTTTGAATTCAGGTGGGAAGACCAGTTTAACCTCTCTCTTGATCCGGATACGGCCAAAGAATTCCACGATGAAACCCTGCCGGCAGACGGAGCCAAGATTGCCCATTTCTGTTCCATGTGCGGGCCCAATTTCTGTTCAATGAAGATCACCCAGGATGTGAGGGAGTATGCGGCAAAACAGGGCGTAGACGAAGAGGCCGCACTAGCCAAAGGAATGCAGGAGAAATCACGTGAGTTCACCGCAAAGGGGAGCGAAATTTACCTGTAATGAAGGCCGGGATATGGAACTGATTGTAGTGACACCACCGGATTATTTTGAAGGGGAGGCCGCGCTGATCAACCGGTTTTTTGATGAGGGACTCTATCTGCTCCACATCAGGAAACCGGTTGATGATCGGGCAAAATTCAGGAAGCTGATGCAGGGAATTGCGGTGCAGCATTACCCCCGCATTGCCATCCATCAGCACCATGAGTTTGCCGAGGAGTTTTCCCTGAAGCGGCTGCATTTTACGGAACAGCAGCGAAAAGCACGGATAGCAGCTGATTTTGCGGCTTTAACCGCTGAAGGATTCCGGTTGAGCAGTTCAGTACATGACCTGAATGTGATCCATGAACTGAAGGGGTTTGATTATGTGTTTTTTGGCCCTGTGTTTAACAGCATATCCAAAAAAGGCTATGACAGCGTGCTGAATGATGAATTCACCTTACCTCCGCATGTGCTGAAAGTGTTTGCCATAGGAGGTGTAAGGGCAAACCGCCTAACACAGCTGAAACAGATGAACTTCGATGGGGCAGCCGTACTGGGAAGCCTTTGGCACCAGACAGTTTCCCCCTTAACGGAATTAAAGAATATCATGAAAGCAATAAATGAGATACAGTAATGAGGATAGATAAACTGCATTATATTTCACAGGCGCCCGAAGAAGGTTCACACCTGACGGCCATAGAGAAAGTTTTGCGCTCCGGGGGGAAGTGGATACAGCTGCGTGTAAAGGAACAACCTGAAGAGGACGTTCTGGCGCTTGCAGAACAGGCAAACCTGCTGTGCAGCAGGTACCAGGCCAGGCTGATTGTGAACGACTATCCCCGCGTAGCCCTGCAATCCGGTGCATATGGTGTACATCTCGGACTGGACGATATGCCCGTTCCAGAAGCCAGGGCAATCCTGGGCGCAGAAAGATGCATTGGCGGTACCGCCAATACTTTTGAAGATGTGCTGAGGAGGGCAGAGGAGGGAGTGGATTACATCGGGCTCGGCCCCTACCGGTTTACAACCACCAAGAAAAACCTGAGCCCCATACTGGGACTGGAAGGGTATACCCGCATCATGGAGCAGATCCGCAAAGCGGGGATTGAGATACCGGTAATTGCAATTGGAGGGATAGAGCGGGCCGACATAGATCCGATACTTGCAACAGGCATTCATGGTATCGCCGTATCAGGATTATTAACAAGAAGTAATGATTTAAACGAGGAATTTTATGTTCACTATAGCAGATAAGGTATTTGGGTCCCGCTTACTGACGGGAACAGGGAAATTTAATTCGGCAGCACAAATGGAAGCCGCACTGCTGGCCTCCGGTTCTGAACTGGTCACTGTGGCTTTGAAAAGGGTAGACCTGAAAGATCAGGATGATGATATCCTCAGTCACCTGCGCCATTCACATATCAGCTTACTGCCCAATACATCGGGAGTGAGGAATGCCAGAGAGGCCGTTTTTGCGGCCCAGCTGGCAAGAGAGGCGCTGGAAACCAACTGGCTGAAGCTGGAGATCCATCCCGATCCCAAATACCTCATGCCAGACCCGATAGAAACGCTGAAGGCTACCGAAGAACTGGCTAAACTGGGCTTTATCATACTGCCCTATATCCATGCAGACCCGGTACTGTGCAAACGGCTGGAAGATGCAGGAACGGCGGCAGTGATGCCCCTGGGTTCTGCCATTGGCAGCAACAAAGGTTTAAAAACGATTGATTTCCTGGAAATGATCATCAGCCAGAGTAATGTTCCGGTGATCATAGACGCGGGTATAGGAGCACCCTCAGATGCAGCCAAAGCGATGGAAATTGGCGCAGACGCCGTATTGGTGAATACGGCAATAGCTGTTTCGGGAGATCCGGCAAGGATGGCAGAAGCTTTTAAGATCGCCGTCATTGCGGGCAGAATGGCCTTTGAAGCAAAACTGGGTACGATCAGTTCACTGGCTGCTGCAAGCAGCCCCTTAACTTCTTTTCTGGATGACTAACACCTTCAATGAGCTTTTTGAAAGCTATAGCTGGGAAGAGACCAGCAAAAGCATCTATGCCAAAACTGCATTGGATGTAGAGACCGCATTGCATAAAAGTAAAAGGACGCTCGAAGACTTTAAGGCGCTGATCTCTCCGGCCGCGACTCCTTACCTGGAACAGATGGCGCAGCTGAGCAGGAAACTGACGCTGAAAAGATTCGGTAAGGTGATGCAGTTATATGTACCGCTGTACCTGTCCAATGAATGCAATAATATCTGTACCTATTGCGGCTTTAGTTTTGACAACAAGGTGAGGCGTAAAACATTGTCGCCCATGGAGATCATGCAGGAAGTAGCGGTCATCAAAGACATGGGTTATGACCATGTGTTGCTGGTGACGGGAGAAGCCAACCAGACGGTGCATACCGATTATTTTAAAAAGGTACTGGAACTGATAGGGCCGCATTTCTCCCATATCTCTATGGAAGTGCAGCCCATGGACCTGGAAGATTACCGGGAGCTGATCCCCTTCGGGCTGAATACCGTACTGGTATACCAGGAGACCTACCACCGGGAGGATTACAGGAAACACCATCCCAAAGGGAAGAAATCCAACTTCGAATACCGGCTGGAAACGCCGGACAGGCTCGGCGCGGCAGGTATCCACAAGATGGGACTTGGCGTACTGATAGGCCTGGAAGACTGGCGCACCGATTCTTTTTTTACAGCCCTGCATCTCGGTTACCTGGAAAAGAAATACTGGAAAAGTAAATACAGCCTGTCTTTTCCAAGGCTGCGCCCCTTTAGCGGAGGACTGGAACCCAAAGTAGAAATGACCGACCGTGAGCTGGTACAACTGATCTGCGCTTACCGGCTGCTGAATGAAGAAGTGGAGCTGTCTATCTCCACACGGGAGTCTACGGTATTCCGTGACCATATCGTTAACCTGGGGATTACGGCCATCAGTGCAGGCTCAAAGACAAATCCGGGAGGATATGCGGTTGAGCCGGAATCACTGGAACAGTTTGAGATCTCTGATGAGCGCAGCCCCGCGGAGATTGCAGCAATGCTGAGGAAACAGGGATATGAGCCTGTATGGAAGGACTGGGACAGCAGCCTTGCATAAATGGTTGCGGGCATGCTGCCGAAGCGGCTTTTGAACCCGGGAACTGCAGCCGCATTCATCCGGAAGACCAAACAAAATTTAAATGGGCTGTGTTAGCCTATTTAAATTTGTTGTACCTATGCCAGTAAAACCCGTCTATTTTTACCTGATCTTATCCCTTTTCCTGCTGCCCCTTACCACTGCCGCTCAATTTACAGACAGCACACATTATTTAGTGAACTACGCCACCACCGGATCGATCAATAAAACGAATGACGGGCAAACCTACCTGTTAAATAATGCTGCAAAGTTTGGAATTAAAAAAAAATCATTCAGTTTGAACTTCAGCAACAGCTGGGTTTACGGGAAACAGGACCGCCAGTTAACAAATAATGATTTTTCTTCATCGTTAGACTTCAATTTATACAGTTCAGCCCCTCATTTCTTTTACTGGGGCCTGGCCAATTACAACACCAGCAAATCACTGCAGATCAATAACCAGCTGCTTGCCGGCGCAGGTGTTGCCTATAGTATTTACGACCGCAAAGATGCGTACCTGAATATCAGTGACGGATTTTTGTTTGACAGCAGTGATCTGGTGCTCACGGGGGACGTCAGGGATGTTTACCAAACCTACAGGAACTCCCTTCGGGTGGTATTTAAGTTTGTGATCAGGGAGTATATTATACTGGATAACTCCACTTTTTTTCAGCCCTCACTCAAAAGGACTGATGATTATAATTTCAGGTCCAATTCTGCACTTTCTTTTAAAGTGAGCAAATGGCTGAGTTTAACCACGGCCCTCAACTATAACCGCGTGTCCAGAACTGACCGCGAAAACCTGCTGTTTACTTATGGCCTCTCTTTTGAAAAATATTTTTAAGGATTATTCATATTATGTTTGAATGGATAGCGCTATTCAGATATGTTTGTATTTGTAATACCTGCATAAATGAAGCGAGTACCTCTATATCTAATTGTTCCTTCTCTTTTACTGTTGTCCCTTCCGGGATGTAAGTCGCGAAAACCAATGGACAAGATCTATCAGTCTGATTTTTATAGTTTATCGAAGAATAAAGTTACCCAGGGTAACTTTGAAGCGGTAGCCCTCTCCCCAACAGCATTGAGTTCCAATTATAAAAGTCCGGTGAACAGGGAGATCAGCCCTGCACTGGCCTTTAAATTCAGTCTTAACGGGAAGGATAATGAGATGGCTTCCGGTAAGAACCACCTGCTGAACATCATTGCAGAGAACGGATCATTTGAGAGCCCGCTGATCAGGTTCGGCCAGCAATATATAGACCGCACGGTTCCGGCAAACGGGGTTTTCCTTCAGCCTGATACAAAATTCACCATCCGTTTAGACATGCGCAGTGTATTGGCTGAATTTAAGGAAAAAGGATTTTATACCACTTATGACGGGACGAAGATCTACCAGTCAGACTTTAAAGGTGTTTTTGTTGCGGGCAGCATCAGCCCGCTGATCTGGGATTTTGATAATCTGGCTAACCATAAAGAGCTGCAGCTGCAGGACAGTGATGGCGACGGCATCTATACCATCAGCCTTGAAATGAACAAGCTGCAGGAACAGAAGACCACTGCCTCTTCCTGGCATTTATCAAAAGATATTTCTGCCTTCCCGCAATATCATTCGGATATTCCGGTGATGGACGCGCTTTATAACCTCGCGCTGGAAGAGATGGTGAATGCAGTAGAACCTGACAGCACGTTCAGGACAGGAAAGGAATGGGCTGGGGTGTGGACAAGGGACATCAGTTACAGTATTATCCTGTCCATGGCAACTTTACAGCCTAAGGTGGCGGAGTACAGCCTGCTGAGAAAAGTGAAAAACAACCGGGTAATACAGGATACAGGAACAGGCGGTTCCTGGCCGGTTTCATCAGACAGGATGATCTGGGCCGTAGCCGCATGGGAGGTTTATAAAACTACCGGAGACCAGGACTGGCTGGAAAAAGCTTACCAGGTCATTAAAAATTCTGTGGAGGATGACCTGAAAAATGTATATGACAGCAGGACCGGACTGGTACGGGGCGAATCATCCTTTCTGGACTGGCGGGACCAGACCTATCCTAAATGGATGCAGTCTGCCGATATCTACGCCTCAGAAAATCTGGGCACCAATGCCGTTCATTACCAGACCAATAAGGTGCTGGCTCAAATGGCCGTACTGATGAAAGATGAACAGGCCGCCGGGAAATATGCCAAGATAGCGGAGCAGATCAAAACAGGGATTAACACCCATCTGTGGATACCTGAAAAAGGCTATTACGGACAGTACCTGTACGGCAGGCAGTTTATGCTGTTATCTCCGCGTTCAGAAGCGCTGGGCGAAGCATTGACCGTATTGTTTGACATTGCTGATGAAGCCCGTCAGCATTCTGTAGTTGCGCGCACGCCGGTCACAAATTTTGGTATCCCCTGTATCTATCCGCAGATTCCGAATATCCCTCCTTATCATAATGACGCAGTGTGGCCATTTGTACAGGCTTACTGGTCCCTCGCTGCAGCAAAAACCGGCAATGCCGAAGCGCTGGTGCAAAGCATGAGCGCTATTTACCGCCCGGCGGCATTATTTCTGACCAACAAGGAAAACTTTGTGTCCTCTACCGGAGATTTTGCAGGTACACAGGTCAATTCAAGTAATATGTTATGGAGCCTGTCAGGCAACATCAGCATGATCTACAAGGTGTTATTTGGCATGGATATCCGCGAAAATTCACTGGTCTTTAAACCCTTTGTTCCGGAGCGTCTGCAGGGCGAGCGTAAGCTCAGTCATTTCAAATACAGAAATGCCATACTTGATATCAGCATGACCGGTTATGGCAATCAGATCAGGTCTATAACGATGGATGGTAAAGACCTGCCTTCTGCCACTATTCCGGCAGATTTGTCAGGTACTCACGGGATAAAGATCATTCTTGAAAACAATACACTGGAAAAAGGCAGTATCGGATTAGTTAAAGACCAGTTTTCTGTGGCCGCCCCGGTATTGAAACATAGCGATAATCTGATTTCCTGGGAAAAGGTAGATGCTGCTGTGAGTTATACGATCATCCACAACGGAAAAGAAATTGCCAGGACAGCCGGCCAGGGTTATACCGCAGATGAAAACGGGGAGTACCAGGTGATTGCTACAGATGCCGCCGGAATTCCGTCATTTGCAAGCGAGCCGGTACTGATCTATCCGCCGCAAAAAATAAAGATCATTGACCTTAGCCTGATTGCGGAAAAATCGCCCCTTCCTTATAAGGGATCTTGCGGCGGCGGATTTGTGGAGATCAGCAAAACAAAGAACAGGAGCCTTACAGTAACAGTAGACGTACCGGAACAGGGTGTGTATGCGCTGGATTTCAGGTATTCCAATGGAAACGGGCCTACCAATACAGAAAATAAGTGTGCCATCAGGACCATCAGCCTTGATGATGTCTTTGCAGGGACTTTTGTTTTTCCTCAGCGTGGCAAAGACCAGTGGTCTGACTGGGGTTTCAGTAACAGCCTTCAGTTAGAATTAACCAGGGGAAGCCATCAGCTGAAGCTGTCTTTTGAGCCCTGGAATGAAAATATGAATGGCGAAGTGAACCAGGCGATGCTTGATTACCTGCGCGTGATCAGGGTTAATTAAAGCGTGGTCAGGCAAATACGATAAACAGCAGGGACAGGGGCTGCAATCCGCTACAGCTCATTTGGGTTCATTCAGCGGACGGCGAAGAAAAAAATACTCTTCCTGATGGGCCGCGAAGTCACGGAACCCGGGAGAAGCCTGTATGCCTGCCGGTATCTTCTTGAAGTTCTCGGGGCTGATGAACTTCCAGGTGACGCCGTTTGACTCCTGCAGGGAAAGTACTTCAATGGGAAAGTTTAAGATGTACTGGTTCAGGAATTCATGCTTGGCGGCCGTCCATTGCGCGGTGCTGCCAAGGTTGCGCGGCCAGATATAGAGTTTATGCGCTTCGGTCATTTTCCCGTTTTCATCTATATAGGTAGACTGCCTTAAGATCAGGTCACTGATATTGAATACGGCAATATCTCCGGTAAAGCCAGTGGCGTTTTCTTCAATCACAATGCCTTTGGCAGTAAAAAATGGAACGCTGGTGCCTTCAATCAATTCTTCTTTTAACTCATCTGTGAATACATATTTGCCTTTCTGGAGCAATTGTGTTTTTTTTGAGGCGGATTCTTGACTGAAAGTAGACATCTGAATGGTGTTTTTGTAAAATTACTTAAATTGTGATTGAAATCATTGCCGGGCCAAAATATTCATTCTGAACATGACAATATAATGTTAGCATTTACAAAACTTAGCACATTTATTGTTGTTAAGGGGCTATAAATCATCAATAGCTGTTAAAATGAATCATACTCCAAAAAAGATAGTCATTGTGGGCGGAGGATTTGCGGGTGTAAACCTTGCAAAACACCTTGCTGATCATGAATCCTTTGACGTTGTCTTAGTCGATAAGAACAATTACAACTTTTTTCCTCCTTTAATCTATCAGGTAGCTACCGGTTACCTTGAAACCTCCAATATTTCCTATCCTTTCCGTAAACTTTTCAGAGGCAAAAAGAATTTTTCATTCAGACTGGGCGAATTGGAAGAGGTTTTACCGGCCACAAAAAAACTGATCCTGTCAACAGGCGAGATCAGTTACGATTACCTGGTATTTTCAACAGGCTGTGTGACGAATTATTTTGGTATGGAAAGCGTGGAGAAAAACTCCATTCCTATGAAAACCATATCTGACGCCCTTCAGATGCGCAATACGCTATTGGAAAGACTGGAACAAGCCTCCCGTGAAACTGATCCTGAACTGAAAAGGAAGCTCTTAACGGTAGTGGTTGCAGGCGGGGGACCTACAGGAGTGGAGATCTCAGGGATGTTCGCAGAAATGAAGAGGACCATCATTGCAAAAGATTATCCTGAACTGGCCGGCGCCAATGGAGAGATCTACCTGGTTGACGGACTGAAAGCGCTGCTTACTCCGATGAGTGAGAAATCACAGAAATATGCGTATGATACACTGACTAAAAATGGGGTGAAAGTACGTTTAAACGCCATGGTGAAAGACTTTACGGATGACGTGGTCCATTTTGCAAACGGTGAGACGATCGCGTCTAAAAACCTGATCTGGGCTGCCGGTGTTACGGCAATCGTTTTCAAGGGCATACCCGAAGCGTGTTATGGCAGAGGTAAGCGAATGATCGTAGATGAATTTAACAAGGTGCAGGGAATGGAAGATGTATATGCTATCGGGGATACCTGTATCCAGGTTACCGATCCGAATTTCCCTCAGGGACATCCGCAGGTTGCGCAGGTAGCCATCCAGCAGGGACAGAACCTTGGTAAAAACCTGATCAAAGCCCTGTCCGGTAAAGCCCTGAAACCATTTGGGTATTATGATAAGGGCTCAATGGCCATCATCGGCAGGAACAAGGCGGTCGCAGATCTGCCAAAACCTAAATTGTTCTTTAGCGGTGTGATCGCCCTGTTCATGTGGCTGTTCATTCACCTGTTGTCCTTGATCAATTACAGAAACAGGATCAGGACATTATATAACTGGGGAGTAGCCTATCTGACCAATGACCAGTCCTTACGGATGATCGTAAGGCCGGCCAGCAAATTTAAATCAGAAGACGTTCAAACCAGTAAAGAGGTTTAAACTCCTTTAAATCCTTCTAAAGGCCATCTGAAAGGAGGCGGGAAATTATTACATTAACAAAGCAAAAGAATAGGATCTAAAGCTATCTCCCAATAGTGAATACACCTATTTTTGCAGGATGGATGATTTTTTCGCTGCCCGGCTCCAGATGGCCTTTTCGTTAGGCTTCCATATCGTTTTCTCCTGTATAGGTATGGTAATGCCCTTTTTTATGTCTACTGCCCATTATCTCTGGATAAAGAAAAAGGAGGCTGTATATCTTGACGTCACCAAGGCATGGAGTAAAGGTGTGGCCATATTTTTTGCCACCGGTGCTGTTTCCGGAACAGTATTGTCTTTTGAACTGGGACTGTTATGGCCCCGCTTTATGGAGCACGCAGGCCCGATCTTCGGGATGCCCTTTTCCCTCGAAGGAACAGCCTTTTTTATTGAAGCGATAGCCCTTGGGTTTTACCTGTATGGCTGGAACCGGTTTCATCCCTGGTTTCACTGGCTGACGGGTGTTGTGGTGGGGATCACCGGGCTCTTGTCCGGAATTCTCGTTGTAGCCGCAAATTCATGGATGAACAGCCCTTCAGGTTTTGATTTTGTGAATGGACAGTACCTGAACATCGATCCGATGAAGGCGATGTTTAATGCGGCATGGTTCTCACAGGCATTGCATATGTGTGTAGCCGCTTTTGTGTCTACCGGTTTTGCCGTGGCCGGCGTACATGCCCTGATGATACTGAAAGGGAAAAATGTGAATTTTCATAGTAAGGCCTTCCGGATCGCAGCTATTTTTGCTACTGTAGCCGCCTGCCTGCAGCCGCTGAGCGGTGATATTTCCGCCAAGGATGTTGCCAAAAGACAGCCTGCAAAACTCGCTGCCATGGAAGCACACTTTCATACCGAAAAAGGGGCTTCGCTGATCGTCGGCGGCATTCCCGACACGGCCACCCAAACGGTAAACTATGCACTGAAGATCCCTAAGCTCCTCAGTTTTATGGCCACTAATGATTTTAATGCAGAAGTGAAGGGGCTGGACAGTATTCCTGAAAAAGACCATCCGCCAATTCTTGTTACCCATTTCGCTTTCCAGATCATGGTAGGCCTCGGCATGGCAATGCTGGGTCTTGCAGTACTCTACTTCATTGCCCTGTTCAAGAAAAAAAGCTGGTCTGAAAGCAGGTGGCTGCTGAAACTGTTTGTGATTGCCACACCGCTGGGATACCTGGCACTGGAAGCAGGGTGGACAGTAACGGAAGTGGGGCGGCAGCCATGGATCATTTATGGCGTGATGCGCACAGCAGATGCAGTAACCCCGATGCCGGGAATTGCCTACTCCTTTTATCTTTTTACGGCCGTATACATATCGCTGGCCGTGATCGTCAGCTTTTTATTATTCAGGCAGATTAAAATGGTAAATACACTATACGATTCATCCACTGATCACAAAACTCAATAGACCATGGTATATATAGTAATAATTTTCCTCTGGACAGCCATTCTTTTATACCTGCTACTGGGAGGTGCTGATTTCGGCGCCGGAATTATTGAGTTGTTTACCTCCAGGGCTAACAGGCACCGCACCAGGAAGAATATGTACGAGGCGATAGGGCCGGTATGGGAGGCCAATCACATGTGGCTGATCATCGTGATCGTTATTCTTTTTGTGGGCTTCCCCAGGATCTATACCACAGTATCTATCTACCTGCACATCCCGCTGGTATGTATGCTCCTGGGTATTATAGCCCGGGGGACAGCCTTTGTGTTTAGAAATTATGACGCGGTAAAAGACGATATGCAGAAGGTGTATACCAGGATATTCATTCTTTCGAGCGTACTTACGCCGTTTTTCCTGGGCATTATTGCGGCCAGCGTGGTTTCTTCAAGGATCGACCTGCAGGCCGGTGATTTCGTCTCTGCCTATATCCTGAGCTGGCTGAACTTTTTCTCTGTCGCCGTAGGCATATTTACCGTAACCATCTGTGCCTATCTCGCCGCTGTGTTTATCATCGGGCAGGCTGATGATGAGGCCGACCGCAAACGTTTTACCCGGAAAGCCACATACCTGATCTTTGTAGTAATGGGTGCCGGTGCGCTGGTGTTTATTGCCGCCTGGATTGAAAATATCCCTTTATTGTACTGGATCTTTAGTGATGTTCCCGGCATCATCGCCATCATCCTGGCCACGATCTCCCTGATCATCATGTTTTATTTTTTAAACAGGAACAAACCTGTAATGCTCAGGATACTGGCAGGTTTCCAGGTGGCCATGATCCTCTTTGCCGCAACGTACAGCCATTTTCCGGATATCGTGCTGCTCAAGGGCGGGCAAAACCTTTCGCTGCTGGCAAACCAGGGCGAGGCTAAAACAATGGAAGCACTGGGGTACGCACTGCTGATTGGAAGTGTGTTCATTCTGCCCGCGCTGGGATACCTGATCTACAGTTTTCAGAAAAAGACGGATGAGATAGCTGAGCATTAGAAATGGCAGCCCGGGCCCACAATTGGGTATTCCTGCTGGTCCGCTTCTTTGTACCGGCCGGAATTAGTTAAATTGCATTATTTAAGCGAAATACTTTATGGAAGAATCTGATTTTTCAACACTCAGCAAACTGTCGGAAGGTGCGTATGAGGCATTTTTGTACGACTGTGACGGTACGCTGGCAGACAATATGCCGGCACATACGGAAACCTATGTAGCAGTGGCTAAACAGTACCAGGTAGATATGGACCCTGCCATCATAGATGAGCTTGCAGGCTGGCCTATCGCCAATGTAGTAGAAGAGCTCAACCTGCGTTATCATGCCAGTATGGACCCTGAAGAATTCAGATCAAGAAAAGCCCAGCTTTTTGCCGATGAATATATCAGTAAAGTGCTGCCCATTCCGTATGTGGTAGAACACCTGAAAGCAAACGCAGGGAAGGTCCGCATTGCAGTAGTTTCTGGCGGAGACCGTATTGCCGTGCAGCGGACCCTTGAAATTATCGGGGTGAGTGAATATGTGGAGGTGCTCGTTTGCGCCGGAGAAACACCTAAAGGAAAACCCTTTGCCGATCCTTTTTTAAAGGCAGCGGAACTGCTGGGGGTTGATCCGAAGAAATGCCTGGTATTTGAGGACGGAATTCCGGGTGTAATGGCCGCGGAAGCTGCAGGAATGCACTGGATAAGAATAGATCAGCTTAAATTTGGCTAGCTCATGAAAAGATCCGGGACAGCAGACATGCCTTTGCATTATGGCCATATTCCAAAATGGCTTGCTGAACGTATGTCCAGGCTCGGGCTGGCGATTACAGAAGCGATCATTGCAGAGTACGGAACGGCCGAAGTCCTGAGGCGCTTAAGTGATCCTTTCTGGTTCCAGAGCCTTGGTGCCGTCATGGGAATGGACTGGCATTCCTCGGGCATCACCACCTCGGTAATGGGTGCTTTGAAGAGTTCCATCAACCCGCTGTCTAAAGAGCTGGGCATCTACATCTGTGGTGGCAAAGGCCGCTCGTCTAAGAATACTCCGCAGGAATTGTTATCGTATAGTGACCATAATGGCCTGAATGGTACCGAACTGGTACGCTGCAGCAAGCTCAGCGCAAAGGTAGACAACACTGCGGTACAGGACGGATTTCAGCTATATATGCACAGCTTTGTAGTGAATACTGAGGGCTTGTGGACAGTTGTACAGCAGGGCATGCAGGACGGAAGTTCCACCGCGAGGCGCTACCACTGGCATTCCGGTGCCATGCAGTCTTTTGTGGAAGATCCGCATACGGCCATTTGCGGCAAGAACCAGGGGCCTATCCTCAACATGGTGGCTAAAGAAGCGCTGCCATCACGTGAGGCCATTTTAGCTATGACCACAGAAAACCCCTCCCGCATGATCGCTGAAGTGCAGCAGCTGGTGATGCCGCGCCACCACGATGTGAGAGCTAAAGACATAGACCTGAAGCGCCTTGGTGCAATGTTATGGCTTACGCATGAAAAACAACCTGCCGGCTTTGAAGACCTCCTGCTCCTGCAGGGCATGGGGCCGCGCACTTTACAATCTATGGCGCTCGTCAGTGAGGTGATCTACGGTACACCATCCCGTTTCAAAGATCCGGCACGTTTCTCTTTTGCCCATGGAGGGAAAGACGGCCACCCTTTTCCCGTGCCCCTGAAAGTTTATGATGAAACACTCAGTGTACTTTCCAAAGCGATTGAAAAGGCTAAGATAGGGCAGGGCGACAAACTGCAGGCCATTCAAAAACTGGGAGAACTTTCCCGGCAGGCAGAAAAAGATTTTACGCCAAATGATAATTTTGAGGAACTCGTTGAAAGAGAACGGGCTGAATCATGGAAATATGGCGGTAAAACGATTTTTGGTGATGCAAAGCCCCCAAAAGACGGACAACTCAATCTATTTTAGGCTTTATTTTTTATATTTAAAAAATTAAACCGCCCTGTTTGTTGCCGCTCCGGTAAACCTGCAGGATATAATGATAAACAGCAAATGAATAAAATTTATTTAATGGCATTGCTTTTTCCTTTGGGAACAGGGATAATGGCGCAACAAAAACAACCTTCAGCAACGGTATACACCACCGCTCAGGGCTCCGATCTCAAAATATCGAAGACAGGGACATTAAGTTTTACCGAGCTTAGACAGCCGCTGGAAACCCAGGTGTGCATCTTCGTAGATCCCGCTAAAACATTTCAGACCCTGGTAGGGATCGGCGGGGCAATCACTGATGCTACAGCAGAAACCTATGCAAAATTGTCTAAAGCCGCACAGCAGGAATATCTTAAAGCCTACTATGATAAGGAGGACGGAATTGGCTTTACGCTGGCCAGAACTAGCATCCACAGTACAGACTTTTCAAGCGACAGTTATACCTACGTGAAGGATAACGATGCAGCGCTGAAGTCTTTTGACGTAAAACATGATGAGAAATACCGCATTCCGCTGATCAAACAGTCTATTCAGGCTGCAGGCGGAAAGTTAACGATGTTTGTAAGCCCATGGAGCCCGCCGGCATGGATGAAAACCAATAACAGCATGTTAAAAGGAGGGAAGTTAAAACCCGAATTCAGACAAAACTGGGCAAACTATTATGCTAAGTTTATCAAAACCTATGAGGCCAAAGGAATGCCCATCTGGGGCCTGACCGTGCAAAACGAGCCTATGGCCACGCAAACCTGGGAGTCATGTGTATTTACCGCCGAAGACGAACGTGATTTTATTAAAGGATATTTAGGCCCAACCTTACAGAAGGAAGGCCTCTCGGATAAAAAACTGATTGCATGGGACCATAACCGCGATCAGATGTACCAGCGTGCAAGCACGATATTAAGTGATCCTGAAGCCGCCAAATATGTATGGGGAATAGGTTACCACTGGTACGAAACCTGGACAGGCAGCGGAATGTTGTTTGACAATGAAAAACTGGTAAAACAATCCTTTCCTGATAAAGAACTGATCTTTACCGAGGGTTGTGTAGAGAAATTCAACCTCGACAGTATCGGCAGCTGGGCGCTGGGTGAAAGATATGGCTACTCAATGATCAATGACTTTAACAGCGGCACTGCAGCATGGACAGACTGGAATATGCTCCTGGATGAAAAAGGCGGCCCGAACCATGTGGGTAATTTCTGCTTTGCCCCGGTACATGCAGACACAAAAACAGGTAAACTGATCTATACCAATTCTTACTATTACATGGGGCAGTTCTCTAAATTCATCCGCCCGGGAGCAAAAAGGATCGCGAGTTCATCAAACCGTGATAAACTGATCACCACTGCTTTCATCAATACCGATGGCAAAATGGCCATAGTTGTGATGAATAAATCAAATGATAAATTACCCTACTATTTATGGATAGGTGGAAAAGCAGCTGAAACTACCAGCCTGCCTCACTCTATCTCTACAATAGTAGTGGAGTAACTAACGATTATACCGGTTCATTCTTTGAACCGGTATATCATTCTTTCAGCCAATTCCGTAGCTTGCCCTGTGCCGTTCACTACTTTGGCACAGAATGTGACTCAACTGAACTTTAATTCCAATTCATGAAGCGCTGGCAACTGGGGTTCTGCCTTATTTCTATTTTTCTTCTTTCCGGTTGCGGTATCTTAATGCGGACAAGGCAAATCAATCATCATGGTGTGGAAACGCATGATTTCAACCTGCCTGTCATCACCTATCCAAGCGTAGATTCTACGTCTAAAAAGCTGCTGATCCTCTTCTCCGGTGACGGGGGCTGGCTCGATCTGGAAGACCAGCTGGGTACCGGCTTTGCTGCAGAAGGATTTGAGACCATAGGATTTAATTCAAGAACGTATTTCTGGAGCGGCAGAACGCCACAGCAGACGGCAGATGATGTAATGCTGCTGATCAGTAAATATTCGGCACTTTATAAAACGAACAGGATCTATTTGTGCGGCTATTCTTTTGGTGCCGATATTGTACCCTTTGTGTATAACCGTCTGGTTCCGTCGATGAAGAACAAGGTGGTAGCCATTGAGCTGCTCTCTCCGTTTGCCTCGTCTGATTTTATGGTGCATACTTCAGACCTGCTGAATATTGCGGGTGATGATAAACCCTATAAGGTACAGCCCGAAGTTGAAGCTATAAAGATCCCGGTTTTCTGCTTTTATGGTGAACAGGAGAACCCTAAGCCTATGGAAGCAGTTGAAAAAAGAAATTTCTCTCTGAGGATTTTACCGGGTGATCATCACTATGATGCGGCCGGTTATCCTGATATCCTTTCCGCACTGCAGGGATTACGCAGGAACCAGTTATTCAGGCAGTACAGATTACGGAAGCTATAGTATGCGGAATAGTTGTAATTCTTCTTTGAAAAGTAATTTTTAAGGCCTGCTCCTAAAAAACGGATTGTCTCTTAGTGTAAAAACTTCAATTACCAATACCTTTGCCGCCGTAATATAAAAGAGAAGCACGATGAACAGTCAGATCGCAAGGATACAGTCAGTAATAGAACCATTAAGACAGGAAATCATTAACCATAAGGTATATTCAGTGATCAATGATATAGATGACCTGAAGATCTTTATGCAATACCATGTGTACGCAGTGTGGGATTTTATGTCCCTTTTAAAATCACTGCAGATTGGATTAACCAGTACCACTACGCCCTGGTTCCCGGTGGGCAATGCAAATACAAGATACCTGATCAATGAAATTGTTACAGGTGAAGAATCTGATGTGGATAAGGAAGGAATCCGTAAAAGCCATTATGAGATGTACCTTGAAGCTATGGAACAATGTGGTGCAGACACCACAACTATTCAGCAGTTTACGGCGATATTAAAGGAAACAGGCTCTTTTTTTAAAGCCTATACAGAGGCTGACGTTCCAAAAGAAGCACGTGAGTTTGTAGACTTTACTTTTCAGGTGATCAATGGTAAACAGTCCCATTTACAATCGGCCGCTTTTACCTTCGGCAGGGAAGATCTTATTCCGAACATGTTCATTTCTATTGTACGGGATCTTAACCAAAAGTTCCCTGACCAGCTTTCGCTGATTAAATATTACCTGGAACGCCACATTGAAGTGGATGGCGACCACCATAGTCATCTGGCCCTGGAAATGACGGCTGAACTTTGCGGTGATAGTGAAGCCTACTGGAAAGCTGCAGAGGAGATCACAGTAGCGTCACTTCAACAACGGATTCATCTGTGGAATGGGGTGTATAACGAGATCGTTGGTATAAAAGCTTAATCTTTCCGGATAAACAGCAGCGTAGCTGTGAATTGAGGTGTGATATTTTTACTATGTAAATAAATTGTCTTTTTAAGATATTGTATCTATATTTGGAGAATAATTACGCTTTACATAATGAAAGATAGGTATGATTTTAATGCCAGTGAAAGTTTGCTGGATTATGAGTTCTATAGTACGGGGCCTAGAGGGGTGATAAAAAAAATCGTGAGGTTTAGTCCCCGTCACATAGATGGAAAAACTTATTTCAATCTTGGATTCGGAGACCTGAATGAAAAGACAAATCAGATCGATGATCTCTCCAGACCGGATAATTATGACAGGGACAAAATATTAACAACGATAGCTGCTACTGTCATGATTTTTACTGATCATTTCCCGGATGTTATGGTGTATGCCCAGGGAAGTACCCCTTCAAGAACGAGATTGTACCAGATGGCGTTAAATTCTAATCTTAAAGAGATAGAGCCTCTTTTACATATCTACGGATTTGCAAATCAGATGTGGATGGAGTTCAAGTCAAAAGTTAATTACCTGGCGTTTTTGGCGTTGCGCAAATAAATCAATAATTTTATACTATAAAATGGAGGCTAATATGGCTAATGAATCAAAAAAACCAATTAAGTACCAGAAGAAAGATGGTGAAAACAGTGTTGTGAGAGATTATGGTAATGATCCCTACTTTGTTAAGAAGGCTGACGATTCTCAAAAATTTCTGGAGAAACATGGATTTCCTAAAGATATCTATTCACGGAAAGCCTAATACTACAATAGTAAAAACAACATACGAATAAAAAATTAAGAGGTTCTTTCTGCCAGAAAAGAACCTCTTAATTTTTTATTCAGACAGCAATCTGATCTCGTGATCACCAATAGTGATCAGGCGTTCTTTGTATAACGCACCTGTGGTCTTCTTAAATGCCTTTTTGCTGACCTTCAGCAGGTCATAAATATCATCCGGGGTGCTTTTATCACCGATAGGTAAACTGCCCTGATTTTCTTCCAGCATCTTAATCAGTACTTCTTTCATGTCGAGGATGTGACCATAACCCATAGGTTGCAGGCTCAGGTCAATCTTGCCTTCCACCCGCACTTTCTTGATCCACCCTTTTCTTATTTCGCCGGGGTTCAGCTGGTCAAATAATTCATTCGTGTACAACAACCCGATATATTTATTGTCAATGATCGCATTGTAACCCAGGTCACTGCGGTCGGCGATTAACAAACTTACTTCATCACCTTCTTCAAAGTTGATGTCATCTTCTTCTACGTAATTGGTTAACCTTGAAGAAGCGACCATACGGTCATTGCTGTCATCCAGGAATACATAAACAACATGTTTGTCTCCCTTGAACATCGGGCGTTTCTGTTCCTTCTCCGGTACATAAACGTCTTTATCTATTCCGATATCCATGAAAACTCCGTTTTCACCGTCTTCTACAACTGTCAGATAGGCAAAGTCGCCCACACAAGCCAAAGGTTTCTGCGTAGTGGCATGCAGTTTCCCATCCTTATGCATGTATACAAAAACATTGATATTCTCGCCTACTTCCGCCTCCTTAGGAACGTGGTTATAGGGTAACAGCGCTTCTTTATCGCCGTCTGACAGTATCAGCCCTGTTTCTGTCTTATTTATAATTCTGAGTTCGTTGTATTGTCCTATTTGTATCATTGGTGTTTACCGTTATTCAATCTGCAAAGGTAGCAATATCGGAACAGGAACTGACAATGATAAAATATCCTTTTTAACAAATGCTGAAATATCTGCTGTTCCGCGCTTAAAATATCCTGTATCCCAGCCTTACGGAAAGCTGATTGGAAATGAAATTTTTGTAATTTTCGTATTTCAAGCCCAGATCATACCTGCTGCCCAATTTTGTTCCTGCTGTGACAGACCATAAAAATGATGCATTTCCGTTGACGTCTATTGCAGCACCGGCTGCTCCAAGCAGGTATATTTTTTCTGCAGGAAAGACTTTTATCCCGAGCTTAAGAGGAATGATGTTCTGTTCAGTATTGTACTTTAAGGTGATTGGGGGATTGTTGCCCAAGACGTAAGTGGCAGTTCCGGTCTTGTTGGTGAAATGCGTATACCCCGCGCTGAACGTTAAAGCGACGTTACTGGAAACATAGCGTTCAAGCTGCAGGTCAGCACCGATCACCAGGCGGGGATTCCTGAAGGTTATTCCCGGATTGAGTGATCCGTTCAACTGCCAGATTCCCGGCTGAACCAATTTGCTGGCTGAATTTAGATCTGGGATACCACCGGTTATTTCGGAATCCCTGCCCGGGGGCGATGACGTTTGTGCGTGCAGTTGCGTAAGCTGTGTTAAGAGTATCAGTACAGCAAGATGAAAGAATCTTTTCATATTTATAACTTTTGGATTTATATATAGGACTATTGTAGCGGAGTTTACCCCTATGGCACATCAATCTTTTTATAAAACCCATAATATTGAAATGGTGAGAACATCTTTTGCTGATTAGCGTTAATGAGTTATACTTGTATCAATGAATATTTCAGACACCAATCCCGTTAAAACCGCTTTCCCCCCAATTGCAGACCAGCAGTGTACCGTGCTTTTGTTAGGTACCATGCCCGGCGACAGGTCACTGAGGCTTCAACAATATTACGGACATGCAGGAAATCATTTCTGGAAACTGATCTATACGCTTTTTGATCAGCCTCTGGAACCTGATTATGAGGCCAGGAAATTGTTTTTGCTGGACCATCATATCGCATTGTGGGATGTACTGGAGTCCTGTACCTGTGAGGGGAGCCTAGACAGTAATATTAAAAATGAGGTGGTGAATGATTTCTCTGCCTTTTATGCCCAATATCCAAAGATTGATCATGTCTTTTTTGATAGCCGCAAGGCTGAGGAGTTTTACCTGCGGTATGTAAAAAAGAGCCCGGAAAAGATCTATCACCTGCTGCCCTCGCCGAGCCGCGCCAATGCCTCAAAATCCTTTGATCAAAAACTGGATGCCTGGAAGGAACTGCTGCTCTATGTAAAAGGATAAATCGTATTAATCAATCATTTATGATGCTTATCTTTGCCGCATAAATGAATGACATTATATCTAAAAACACACACAGAATATTCCTGAGTACCTTTTTCTTCATGTCTGGCTTTAGCTTCGCCACCTGGGCATCCAGAATTCCGACCATTAAAATGGCCTTTGGTTTTAATGATGCTGAACTGGGATCTATCCTGCTGGCCATGCCGGTGGGCTCACTGATCGGGCTGCCGATCACGGGCTGGCTGGTTTCCCGTTATGACAGCCGTATTCCCCTGACGGTGGGTTATGCCTTAAATTCATTGGCCATGGCTTTGATCGGCTTCACGCACAACACAGTGGCATTGGTGGTGGCTGTGGTGTTATTTGCTTTTACTTCCAGGATCTTTAATATTTCGATGAATACGCAGGCTATTACCGTGCAAAAGCTGTTTACAAAAAAGATCAACGGTTCCTTCCACGGTTTCTGGAGCACCGGCGGGATTGCAGGCGTAGCGTTTTCCACACTGCTGCTTGCTTTAAACGCATCAATCCAGGTTCATTTCCTGATCGTGGCCTGTATTACGCTGTCAATGGCGGCCTATTCCTTCAGGTTTCTGTTAAAAGGAGACCGTTCTGCTACTGGAAACAAAATTATTATCGGAAAACCAGATCCCTATATTCTATGCCTGGGAATCGTGGCTTTCCTTTCGGCTATCTGTGAAGGAGGAATGTTCGACTGGAGCGGTATCTATTTCCAGCAGGTGCTGCATGTAAAGATCTTTACTTATGGGTACCTCATATTTATGCTGTTCATGGCAATGTCCCGTTTTCTTTCCGATATCATCATCGGAAGGATCGGTATGGCGGCAACCTATCTGATGAGCGCCCTGTTTATCATTTGCGGTATCGCAATGGCAATTGTCATCCCCCAGTTCTGGATTGCGATGATCGGTTTCTCGCTGGTAGGTTTTGGTACGGCTTCGGTAATCCCTATGTCTTACTCTATGGCCGGGAATTCCAAAAAGTATTCTGCGGGTATGGCCATTTCTATTATTGCCACCTATTATATCACAGGAACATTTTTAGGGCCTCCGCTTATTGGTTACCTGGCCCACGCATTTGGCTTAAGAATCGCATTTATCGTGTTTGGATTTTGCGGGCTCATGCTTATTCCGGTATCGCAGCTGGTATTTAAATATAAAAAAACGGAAGCCGAAGCAGCTTAGAGACCATATCAGGGCTTTAAAAGAAATTATTTTAAAAAATATCTGGCAGGTTATATACTATTCGGGTTTATTAACGTTTATATATCCGAGAGCGTTAATTTAGATGGCGGGGATATTGCGAAAGTGGTATCCCCGCTTCTTTTTTACCGAGGCAGACTAAGCACGAAAACAATATGCAGCCGCATATGTTAATTCTTAAAATACACCGATCATGTCAAACTTCACAGATATCATAAAATCAGATAAACCCGTATTGGTAGACTTTTCTGCTGAATGGTGCGGCCCATGTAAAATGATGGCGCCAATTCTCAAACAACTGAAAGGAATGATAGGGGAGAAGGCAACTATTCTAAAAATTGATGTTGACAAGAACCCCGCAGTTTCCAGTCAGTACCAGATCCAGGGAGTGCCCACGTTAATCCTTTTTAAAGGAGGAGAAGTAAAATGGAGGCAATCCGGAGTGATTCCCGCCAATCAACTGCAGGGGATCATTGAAAGGCACATTTAGCGGCTAAGGTTGAACATAATTCCGGCCTATTGTAGCTGATAAATTACATCGGCTTAATCGTCAGCAATAGCCAATTTATGTATAACTTTAGAAATCAAATATAAATTATGAAGAAACTATCAGTGATACTCCTAATCTTTGCCAGCAGTCTGGCCGCCAATGCCCAATCTAAAGACGAAACCCTCGTTGCTGCAAAAGTAGAAAAACTCAGGACAGCAATGATCAGCGGAAATAAGGCTGACCTGGAAAGCCTGTTATCTGATGATCTGACCTACGCGCATTCCAGTGGAAAAATTCAGACCAAAGCAGTATTCGTAGAGGAGATTTCCACTAAGAAATCAGATTTTGTAACGATTGAACTGAGTAAACAAAGCATCAGCATCACCGGTGATGTAGCTATCGTAAGCCATCAGCTAAATGCAACTACCAATGATGGTGGTAAACCCGCGGCTCCGCATTTGAACATTGTTCTGGTATGGAAGAAAACCAAAGGTGACTGGAAGCTGATTGCCAGAAGGGCATTTCATGCTCCTGCAGCAGAATAAGAAATTATTGCAGAACTGATCAGTAGCTGCGGTTTAACCTGCTGATCAGTTCTGAACTTTGTTGCCTTCCGTGTTCCAGCCTGTCTTCAAAAAACAGTTTGGCATCATTAAAATGATGTTTATATCCATTGATATCTCCATAACCTATAATAGATGACCATTCGCGCACAGCCGAATGGAACTCCAGGTCATCGGTACGGATCTGTTTGTTATAGACAGCCGCATTGATGGATTCTTCCAGCAGCTCTTCATTTCTGAACAGGTATTCTACTATCCCCAGGCGCAACCTGAAAGGCGGTGTTTGGCAGATCAGGTTATCATAGGGGTTGATGCCCAGCTGATACCATGCATCGGCCATACTCAACAAACTTAAGTGTGAATTTGGCGTGCGGGGTATTCCGCTGCCTGACAAAGAAAATTCCTGCATGACCTCATTGTCCAGCAGCAGGAAATCTTTGGTATCAGGAAAGAGAAAGTTTTTTGCTTTTTTTATTCTTGCACGGAAGTCAGTTTCATTTTCCGTGATCATCATTTTAAAGAGATCCGATTCTGACTGGGCGTAAGATTTGATCTGCTGGCGGGCATACGGGTTCATGATTGCCAGCCCTGCATAAATATGGGCTTTATAACTGAATATTCTCAGCATGGTCAGGATTTTGACATTGTCTATTCCGCCAAAATAAGCGGCATTCTCCCATGGGAAAAAACCGGCACTTTTCCATGCAGTACCCATACTTTCAAATCCCATATGTGTTACGGCCTGTGTATCGGCTACGATCTTGTCATGTGTATGGAAATCGCCCATCTCTACGAGGTCAGACTCCAGTGCGGAAAGTACATCTACCATACGCATATACGCTTCGGCATTACAGCGGTGGGGGATCACAATCAGGGTTTGGTCTTTGGTATCGAAACCCGGGCCGTGCAGTGAATGGCAGGTAATGATATTGACGTCTTTTGGCAGGTATGCTTCAAATGCGGCAATTTCGGGATGTTTTACAGAAGTCTGTCCGCCTACAATGGCTCCGTATTTTGTTGATCCGCCATATCTCTGCACCACTTCAGCTATTTTTTCCGCTTCAACAGCGTAGAAGATGATATCTGCCTTTCTTGATACTGCACTTCCATCCACCATCAGTTCAATCCCAAAGGGGGAAAGTTCTTCTTTCAGTTTTTCATAAAATTCCGGCAGATCTGAGCCGCAGACCTGATATCCTGCTTTGGCAAAACGTTTCGCATAAAGTTTGCCCATATCTCCCAGGCCAATAATTCCTATAAGCATCTTATCGTAATATGTAGCAAATTACCGAAATTATGCTGATAAAGGATGAACATTTGATACATTTCTTATTAGTTTTACCCTGCTTTAAGAAATCAGTATGAATCAGCAGGAAAAAGAAGCGGTGGAAAATATCCGCCGTGCACGTGAAAATTCGAATACAGCAATCCGTGAGCACAATGTTGATGGTGTAGCAACGTATTGGCTGGATGAAATGATCGTTATATCGGGAGAGGGCGGTCAATATGTTGGAAAAAAAGCCCTGGTAGCTGTTTTTACGCAAATGTTTGCTGAAAAGGATCCGCTGGTCTTTGAACGGATGCCTTCAGCAATTGAAATTGCTGAAAGTGGTTTGCTGGCCTGGGAAACAGGTACCTGGGCATATGAGAATGCACAGGCCAGGGGCAATTATTCGGCGATGTGGCGTAAAGTAAAGGGTATTTGGCTCACACGTTCGGAACTGTTCGTTTCACTGGATTAAGTATTACTGGTTCATCAGCAGGTTCAGCATTTCTTTAACTTCTTCAAGTTCCTGTTCCAGTTTTATCACCCTTTGTTCAAGGTCTGTGGGTATGGCGTTTTTGATTTCAGGCTCATGGGTGTCCTCTTCAATTACTACCGGGCCCAGCAGGTGCTGAAACCGGGCTTCTTTTTGTCCGGGTTTTTTATCCAGCTGCCTGACAAAAGCAGGGCTGTCTGAAGAGAGTTTCTGCAGGATCTCCTGGATCTCTTCAATTGTTTCAAATTCATAAAGGCGCGCTGAGTTGGTGTTGATCTCACCCGGAGTTAAAGGCCCGCGTAAAAGCAGCAAACAGATGACGGCCAGTTCGGCAGGCACCAGGGGATAAACGATCGCCAGGTTATGCTTGTATTTGATGACGCGGCTGCTTCCCCCGGTAGCGGTACTGGTCAGTCCTTTGATCTTCAAAGTATTTAAGGTAAGTATCACCGTTTCTTCATCATAGTTTACTACCGGGTTCCTTGATGTTTTTTGATTACAGGCATTGGTTAACGCTGAGATCGTCATGGGGTAATAGTCTGGCGTAGTTCTGCTTTTTTCTATCAGTGCGCCCAGAACGCGCTGCTCTGCTGCATTCAGAACATGTAAAGAAGAGGAGTTTTCCATGCCGGTAAATATATACTTTGATACTTATTTCGGCAAATTGTGGAGATATTCTACAGGGTTTTTTGGCTTATATATTATTAATTTATTGATAATCAGATATTTGTTTTTCGTGCCAACTATGGCATCATTATGAAACAACCCTATACGAATTAAACAAATGAATTAAACGAGTTTGCCGGAAACTCTAATCGGTTCCCGGCTAATATAAAAACAAATCATTATGAAAAATTTCATTTTAACAGCAACAGTATTAGCCTTCGCAGGAATATCAACAGTAAAAGCATCAGAAATTAAAGCTCCAACAGCTATTTCCATACAACAGGATAGCACTCAAAAAGTACCTGTTAAACTTGAAGAACTTCCTGCTCCGGTAACTACAACCCTGAAAGCCGATGCTTATAAAGAATGGGCTCCAACAGCAGCGTTTTTAGTAACCAATGCTGATAAAACTACCTACTACCATATTGATGTTAAGAAAGGTACTGAAGTGGCCTTTATTAAAATCTCCAAAGATGGTGTTGTGGTTCAATAAGCCTCATATCAACCATTTCATACACTAATAAGAAGCCGGATTTATCCGGCTTTTTTTATAGGCAGGCTTTTCACCTTATCAACATTTATTGTGAATAACTTCTGTAACAGCTTAGTATACAGTTTATTGAAATGTTTATAAAGTTGCAGGGAATCCAATAATATAGTTGGGGGCACGCTAAAAGCGAACTGATCTGTTGCTGGTTTTAATTTTGGCCGACATTCTCCACATTTGCTGTTAATAACATGTTGGCAGACAAGATAAGATGGTGAATAACTGGCGGGGCAACAGGTCTGAAACAGAGTTTTACCTGTTCGATTGATATCACCGAAAGCATCTTATCGACATCTTATTCACATTACAATGAATCAATTGTTAGTATCGGTTAATTACCGCCGGAACGGCGATATTTATCTTGCTATAGGTGCACACGTTGGATAAGTTTTACAATTGCTGTAAAGCAAAACGCCGGTCCGTTTCCGGACCGGCGTTTTTACCAGTGTGTGTATTATTCGTTATTAACGGCCTCTTCCGCCTTTTTCGCCCTGATTGTTGCCTTTTCCGTTACCATGGCCATTGTTATTGCCGTTATTGTTATTATGGCTATTATTAGTTGTGCCAGGCCTTTGAGTACCACCGTTATTCCTGACATTAGTTGGTCTGCTGTTTCTTGCATTTGCGTATCTTGAATCTTTGCTGTCCCTGATGTTACCCTGTTTCCCTTTATAGTTTCTGTATTTACTATATTCTTTGACATGGGTTTGGTGAGATAAATAGGGTTTTGGAGTATTCATCACTACTTTGTAAGAGTTGTACAGGTCATATCCGCTGTATTTAGATGGCAGGCTGTTTCTCCATACCCAGCTTCCGTTGTTTAAATAGACATATTGTTTTGCCGGTACATTATAATAGGCATCTACGTCAGGCAGGTAGTAGTAGTCTACATGATCATATCCTGTAGGGCCCCATTGTGGTTGTGAACCGATGTTGATATTCAGGCTCACCTGTGCTTTTGTGCTGATGCTGCTTAACGAAGCTACTCCGAAGATGACAGCTAAAATAATTCTTTTCATTTGTGTGTTTGTTAGTTGTAGTGGTTATTCCAAACGATATGCCGGAAAAAGGATTGCGGGCGATCTGAGCTGTGGAAAGGGCCTATGTGCCGACGAACACCGTACTCTTGTCGCCAGCAGGCTCGTTTGTATCGACGGCAGAAAAAGCAGATATGTGAATTAATGAATTGATTTTAATAATTTAGGCCTATGATTGATGTATCCTGCGCACTGATTATAGGCCACAATAGAAAAGTTTTAGTGGCCCAGCGAAGTGCTGTAATGCGCCTGCCTTTAAAATGGGAGTTTCCGGGGGGTAAAGTTGAGCCTGGTGAAACGCCTGAAGAATGCCTCCTGCGGGAGCTGGCTGAGGAATTGGGCGTGCAGGTGGAAATTGTAAAAGCAATGACTCCCCATGAGCATGCCGGGGGTAATGAGGCGATACGGCTGATCCCCTTTGTTTGTGTGATCAGAACGGGGGAGATAAAGCTGACCGAACATGCTGCCTTTCGCTGGCTCAAAGCTGATGAGATGGATACGGTTGATTGGGCAGAGGCTGACATTCCTGTTGTTCAGCAATATCTTGACGGCCTTCAGGGAACATAATGTCCCGGTCTCAAAACTTATTGATCAAAGCGGTGTTGTTCCTAAAATTTAAATTATGAACTCTTTCTTCAAAACAATCATTGCCGGCTGGGGAGCTAAAAAGTTAGGTGGCGGCTGCTTATCTACCATACTGATCTTCGTACTGATCTATGTAGCACTCGGACAGTGCAGCAGAACACCACAGCGCTCAGTATTATTGCAAAAATCTGTTCCGGCTGTTGAAAGCAGGAAAATAGGATAACAAATTAAGGCGCTATCAGCGTGCTGTAAAAATGAAACGGGGAACATCCAGGCGGATGCTCCCCGTTATCTAATTAACGCTCTCGGATATAAGACGCTTAAAAATTCTGTTTATTGTGTCTGCCGGAAATAAATTTCAATAATTAATTTGCGCGGAAGGAAGCGGTGGGTTTTGCCAGTTCATATTTGATCCAGAAATCGGATGATTTTGCACCACCGGCAGGGCTGTCACCTCTCATGCCACCACGCATACCGCCGCCATGTTTTCCGCCACCACCACCACGGGACATACCTCCGCCGCCCATACCACCACCACCCATGCCACCGCCCATACCTCCGCCATGAGGGCCTCCGCCACCTTCGGGAGGATGCTGACCGCCAGGATGTGCGGATTTATCAGGTGCATTGATCCTGATGTTATAGGCAATGGCTTTCACGTCATCTCCTTTTAATTCCAGGAGCGCCAGTGGAATGGCCAGTTCGCAGATATAATCCCTTTGTTTATTAAAGGCCGCGGCCACCTGTATACCTTCGCTGTTCGGAACCGACAGGCTGCCGTCGGGTATTTTTTTGAAGCCCGAGACCTGTATGACGTTTATGCCTGGTGCATGTTCATGGTAGCCATGGCCCATCATGCCGGGTTCCGGCTGCCGCAATGTGTCATTTTGTCCGGGGTGGGGCGGAGGTGGCTGCTGCATCCCCAGGAAGTTGAGTTTCATTCCATCTTTCTTTTTTCCTGCAGTGTTGATATTTAAGGTGAGGCCTCCCCTTAGTAATTTTCCTGTTGTTGCCTCATCCAGCGACTCTATGATCAGATACAGGTTTTGCTGATCATTGGCCAGCGCGAAAGCCAGCTGGGTAGGTGTATTGTAATTGTTGAGTGGCTCATGCCATTCCGAAGAATTTCCGTCCACTACCACGGGTTGCGGCATCCATAGATTGACATCTTCATCCGGATCGGTATCCTGTGCGGAAGCCTGCTGACAGGAAAAACCGGCAAAGGCGGTCAGCAACAAACTGAATATTATTTTCTTATTCATTTTATGATGCAGGGGGCAATTACCTGCTGTACAAAATTATCTCATCGGCGGCGGGTTCTTCACAAGTTTAACATAATTTAACTATCTGTTGAACAAAGGCCGAAAGCTATTTTTCATTTGATGGACAGCTGTTTCAGTTTCATTTAGATATCACTTTCCAGGAACACGGCCAATAGGATCGAACTATCGGCTTATCGTTATGAGACGGGTAAAATGCCGGAATAAGCCGGTTAATCTGCTGCGGGATAGCGTTTGAATTAAGGCATTTATTTTTATGAATTAATTGTCTAATTTTCAGGTAATGTTTATAAATTTAGGGATCAACCTCTCTAAGATATGAAATTACGTTATGCTCTCATTTTATGGCTGTTTACCTTCAGTTCATCCGCCCAGCAAAAGGGAAGGATACTGGTGAGCGACCTGTACCAGATCAAAACTGCTTCGAATATGAAATTTTCGCCTGATGGAAAATGGTATATCTACAGCGTGCAGTCTATCGTGGAAAATGATACTAAAAATGGAGAATACGATTATCAGACGCAATGGTTTCTGGCACCCTCGGATCTGAGTTCAGCGCCACGCGCCATCACGGATGCCAAAGAAATGACCGCCGGGGCCTGCTGGTCTGCCGATGGCAGGCAGCTGTTTTTTACCAGGCTGGTGAAAGATAAATCGCAGGTGTTCAGCCTGCCGATGAATGGGGGAGAAGCAAAACAACTGACAGATTTCCGCTATGGTGCCGGCAGTCCTGAAGTGAGCCCGGATGGTAAAACCCTTATCTTTTCGGCCGCCCTGAGCACTGACGAGCTGCTGAAAGATTCAGTGCTGAACACAGCTAAAGCCCTGCCGCTCTGGAGCCTGGAGAAGCCGGGTGTAAATACTGCTGCGGTATACCAAAATCATGCTAAAGGGAATGCCGATGGCAGCCTGGAAGAGATCAGGGCTTATCTGCAGCAGAATGAAAAAGATAAAAAAGCCAAGGTCTTTAACCGCCTTAACTTTCAGGGCGAAGCGGCCACAAACCCTGAGCTGAGATATACGCAGCTGTTTACCTTGTCATTATCAAAAACAGATGCGGCTCCGGTAGCACTAACCACCGGGTTTTACAGCTATAGCCTCGCAGATATCAGTCCCGATGGCAAGTTCCTGCTGATCAATGCAGACCTGAATCCCTCTCAGCATCCTGACAGGTCTCAGGAATCTGCGATTTACCGGTTAGCGATTACCGGGGGAACACCGGAATTACTTCTGCGCGGGCCAGACCAGCGTTTTTCTGCCGAGAGCATCTCGCCGGATGGAAAATGGCTGAGCTGCCAGGTGCAGTCATCAAAGGGTGTAAACCTGAGCAGGACATTTATTTATAACTTAATTACGAAAGAAAGGGTTGATGTGCCGCTTGAACGTAACGGCAATGCCTTTACCTGGAACAGGGACAGCAGGTCTTTATATTTTCTGGCACAGTCTAACGGCGGAAGTGTGTTGTACAGGTATAACCTGTCAGGCAAGCTGGTAACACGCCTGTCAGGCTTTGACAGTGGCATTACCTCATTTGATGTCAGCAAATCCCAGCTGGCCTATATAAAACTCAGCGTGTCTGATCCTTCAGAAGTGTATGTGGCAGACCTGCAGAATAAATCTGCCAAAGTAACCAGTAAGCTGAATACCGGATGGCTTGCGGCAAAGCAGCTGAGTTACCCGGTGAAAAAGACCTTTACCAATGAGCTTGGAATGGAAGTAGAATACTGGGTAATGAAACCCTCCGGAATGGAGAGCGGCAGGAAATACCCCATCATGCTGGAGATCCATGGTGGCCCTTCAGCAATGTGGGGGCCGGGAGAAGCGAGCATGTGGCATGAGTTTCAGTATTATACCGGCCAGGGTTATGGCGTGGTGTACAGCAATCCCCGGGGATCAGGAGGGTATAGCGAAGCATTTCTGCGCGGAAACGTGAAGGACTGGGGTGAGGGGCCAACAAAGGATGTGCTGAAGGCACTTGACCTGACCATTGCCGAGGGCTGGGCAGATACAACCAGGCAGTTCATCACCGGTGGATCATATGCGGGTTATCTTACTGCGTGGATAGTTGGACATACGAACAGATTCAGGGCGGCATGCGCGCAGCGTGGGGTATATGACCTGACTACTTTTTTTGGCGAAGGCAATGCCTGGCGGCTGGTCCCTAATTATTTTGGGGGTTACCCATGGGACAGTAGTGCTGCCGAACTGCTTAAAGCACAGTCGCCTTTTACATATGTTGACAAGATCCATACGCCGATCATTATCTTTCACGGGGAAACTGACCTCAGAACGGGGGTGATCCAATCCGAAATGATGTACAAGGCCTTAAAGGTTTTGGGCAGGGACGTGGAGTATGTAAGGCATCCCGGCGGTACACACGAGCTGACACGCTCGGGAAATAACAGGCAGCGTGTTGATCAGATGTTGAGAACCATGGAATTCTTCGAACGGTATAAACAATGATAAAGAGAGTAACCGCTACCTATAAACAATCATTTTCTGGATTAAGCCGCGAAACATGGGTGTTGAGCATTGTAATGTTCATCAACCGGAGTAGTAGTATGGCCGTACCCTTCATGAGCTTATACATGACGCAGTACCTGCACAGGCCGCCTTCTGATGCCGGGCTGATCATCACGCTGTTTGGGCTGGGCTCTATTGCAGGGGCTAGTGTAGGAGGGAAACTGACCGATGTGATTGGCTTCAGATCAGTACAGATCTACTCCTCTGTCATTGGGGGGGTGTTTTTTATCCTGTATTCTACTATTACCCATTTTAACATCCTCTGCCTGTTCACCCTGCTGATCAGCTTTTTTTCTGAGGCCTTTAAACCCGCAAACTACGCGGCGATCACCACTTACGCCGCTCCGGGTACCGAAACGCGTTCTTTTTCGCTGAACAGGCTGGCAAATAATATGGGCTTTGCCATTGGCATTTCCATAGGAGGCATAGTGGCGTCTTTCAGTTATCCGATGCTGTTTATTCTGGACGGCAGTGTGAGTATCCTGGCGGGCATAGCCCTGATGTTCTTCCTGCCCGTGCTCCATGTTCTTCCTAAAACGGTAGCTGAGAAGATCAGGCACGCTGCAGTGATTAAACCCTGGAAAGATATGCTGTTCATGAAATTCCTGCTGCTGAACATCATGCTGACCATCTGTTTCTTCCTGATGTTCAGGGTTACGCCTCTTTTTTATAAGGAAATATGGCATATCGATGAATTCTGGATAGGCCTGATCCTGGGCTCAAACGGGCTGATCATTGCGCTTTTTGAAATGGTGATGGTCAGCAAAATTGAACATAGGCGGTCGCCCATCCAATTTATCGTAATGGGTGTATTATTGATTGCAGGTGCCTACTGCATCTTGCTATTGCCCGGCATCACACCTATCGCTGCGGCCATACTGGCTATCATCGTGTTTACCATTGGTGAAATGCTGGCCTTACCGTTTATCAATACCTTTGTAATGAGCCGTACCAATGACCATAACAGAGGACAATATGCTGCGGGTTATACCATGAGCTGGTCGGTTGCACAGGTGATCGGTCCGTCTGCAGGTTTTTATCTGGCAGAAATGTATGGCTATAACTGGCTATGGACCGGGCTGATCCTGCTGCTGCTGGTATGTGCCTGGGGATTTAAACTTCTCGGGAGGAATATGGACTAAATTTTGCTATAAACCGATGTTATCAACTGAATACAAACAATAGCTCACAACCATAAAAAAAACAATATGAAACGTAATGCAACAGCCGTTTGGAATGGCACGATCAAAGAAGGTAAAGGTCATTTAACTACAGACAGTACTGTACTGAACCAGACACAATATTCATTCGCCAGCCGTTTTGCTGATGGAATCGGTACCAATCCTGAAGAATTAATGGCAGCTGCCCACGCCGGCTGTTTTACCATGAAGTTAAGTCTGGATCTGACCGAAGCTGGTTTTAACCCTACTTCACTGGAAACCAAAGCTACTATCACTTTAGATACCAGTACAGGAACCATCACTACGTCTAACCTTGTACTTACAGCAAGTATTCCGGACATCACTGAAGAGCAATTCAAGGAAATTACAGCAGGAGCAAAAGCAAACTGCCCGGTAAGTAAAGCTTACAACCTGGATATAACGCTGGACGCGAAATTAGTATAGGTAACGTTTAAGGATCAAAGAGGTATGTGCTATTCCTGCCTGGCCGTTCGTTTGCTTCAGCAAATAAATGCAGCAGGAATAGCGCATACCTCTTTTTTTTAATCAGATCATCTACTCCATTGCCGCCATGTTGCGGATCACCTGGTCAAGTTCCTTTGCGCTTTCATTGATCATGTGGATCATATCTTTCAGCTCCGGACTGACATCCATTGATTCGAGCAGGACGCTGAGCCCCATAATATTTGCGATTGGTTTTCTCACCACGTGAGATTGTATATAATTGATCTGGGCCAGGTTAAACTGCGTTTTTGTTAAAGACTCCTTTGTATCCTTCAGTTCAGTACTGTTGAGGATCAGTTCGGTAATGTCATGCCCAACGCAAAACATTCCGGCGGGTATGCTGTGGTCGTCAAATATGGCTTTGTATTCCCACTTTGTGATCACATATCCCCCGTGCCCGTCATGTTTCCTGATGATGGCAGGAAACACCTTGTCCGGATTTGAAAAAGCGAGTTCAGAGACTGACTGACAAACTGCTGTGTCATCAGGGTGCATTGTAACCGAATAGTGCTGGCCAACAAGGTTGCCGTGAACATTGTTAAAAGCCTTTTGATACCTTTTATTGACATAAGAATACTTACTGTCCATACCTACGCTTATTAAATAATACATAGTAGAATCGTCGAGTAATTTCTTTGTTTCTTCAAATTCTGGCATAAACGGATTGCATTATAATGATTCGCTATTATATTACACAATAAATGTGAAAATGTTTGATCGTCAGGAAATGCAACAGTGTTCTGGAAGCTGCAAAATTTATTCTTTTGGCTGGTAGATCATGTTTCTTACGATAAGGAAAACGACAAAGGCGGCCAGCATGACGATCATAATTTCGGAGGCCCCAACATTGACGCCGCCCACCATAAAAAGGAATGTGCTCATAGGTTTGTTTTTTACGGGCTGATGAAGCCTCTGAAAGATGAATATATAGATTAAATGCTGAAACCGGCTTTAAATTTTAATCTTTAACCAAACAATACAGGCTTTCATTCCTTTTTACAGTATAGATTTCTAAAGAAGTAAATTATGGACAGATTGGTAATAGAATCAATATTGGCTGATGTTGATGAAATATATTTTTCAAATGACAGCCAGAACCCGGAGTTAAACCCTTCGATTGTACTTGGATTCAAAGCCGGGAATGCTGATCAGGTGATCAATGCTTTCGGGGCATTGAAGAGTGTGGCGCAAAACAGCAACGTGGAGCTGATCATTTGCCGGACGCTGGTGTCAGGAATTTATGACCTCGAAATTAAGACCGATGCACTGGATGAGCCGGTGAGGATCCTGAACAAGGTAATTTCCAATGAAATGCTGACGCAGATTGAAGATCAGTTACATCAAAGCAAAAAGATTGTATTGGGTACCAATGTCTCTGAAGAGGAGAACTGGATCACGGTTAGTGAAGCCGTGGTAAAAGAGTGCGCCATAAAGGAAAACTAAAGATAGAAGCTGCAGGGTTTGGTAACAAAATGACCGGACCATGTAGTTTTTAGGCAAAAAAAAAGCCCCCAACGGAGCTTCTAAAAGGATTTTTGATTTCTAAAAAGAGAAATCGTCATTTTGGCCCTTGCCTGTTCCTTCGTGGTTCTCAGAATATTCGTAGCGTTTTTCAACTACTTCCTGATGGGTTTTAATGTAATCTACCGTTTCGTTCAAACCTTCCGCAAACTTTTCGAAATCCTCTTTGTAAAGGAAAATCTTATGTTTTACAAATACACCGTCTTCCAGTCTTTTCTTGCTTTCAGTCAGGGTTAAATAATAGTCGCCTGAGCGAGTAGCTTTAACGTCGAAAAAATATGTTCTCTTACCGGCCCTTACTTTCTTAGAAAAAACCTCTTCTCTCTCTTTGTTGTCAAATTCTCCCATGTTTGGTATTACTGTTGGTTTTGGTTCGGGTAAATATAAACTATTAATCAGTAAAGATCAAAATAGAAATTAAAGAGATTTAT